>Ga0206970_10012_pt1 | contig 66696 bp, 68 predicted proteins | sample Alteio_BWOrgHeat_88_FD_152964 | JGI IMG/M metagenome (GOLD analysis project Ga0206970, IMG submission 152964) | Enriched cells from forest soil in Barre Woods Harvard Forest LTER site, Petersham, Massachusetts, United States -... | ecosystem: Environmental > Terrestrial > Soil > Temperate forest >... | reverse complement strand
TAGTTTATTTGTTAAACTATCGCTAGAAGCAAAGCAAAAAAACCCTCATGCACAAGAACCATACAGCGAATTGATGTCTAAAATACACACTGAATATTATAGGTGCGATGAGACGTTTATTGATTCTTTCAGAGAGAAGTATTCCAATGCGTTGCCTCCATCCTGGATGCTATTGGAAATAACATCGTTCGGAACCTTATCTATGATTTTTAAATGCCTAAGGCCTGGCAGAAGCAAAAGAGAAATAGCAAACAAATTTGGATTAGATGACTCCACGTTTGAATCGTGGATGCACTCGATAGTATATGTAAGAAATCTGTGTGCGCATCATTCCCGAGTATGGAATAGGGTATTGAATATACGGCCATCTAAGCTAATGAATCCTCAAAATCAATGGCTTGAAAATGCAGACGCATCTAATAAACGTATTTTCTACTTTGCAAGCATTATGGTGTACTTTTTAAATACTATAAATCCGAACCATCAATTCAGGCAAAGATTCATATCATTAATAAATGAACAAGGCCATATAGATTTCAACAGAATGGGCTTTACTGATGATTGGAAAGATGAGACATTATGGAAGTATTAATTGCTAAATAATTGAAGAAGTGCTGCAGACATAGAGTATAGTACTTAGGGTATTGAGAATACAATACATTATGCATCCCATTTTTTGTTGCTTTTTATAAACTTTGTACAGTTATTCCCGGTAGCAGCTGTTTTGCAAGCGACCGGGGGATATTAATGTGCAAATGGATGCTCCGGCCGGTATCTACTATCTGTCCGCTTATGGCAGTGCTGGAACTATTTTTAAGAAAGTAATTGTAAACCGATAAATTCAATCCATTGCTCATTTTAATCCCCGGTTGAGCGTAGTATTCAGTCCTAATAGCAATATTCATAATTATATAATTGTTGCAAAAAACACTTCATAAATATATCATTATTAATTAATTATAAAATATTATTTTTTTATTTAACAATGAAATGAAATAATGAAAATAAAAGTTCTACTTTAGTTTAACTAAAAATAAAGCTAAAAATATCTAATGCTTAAGCGATTATATATAGTATCAAAAACGCTTATTTTAACAATACTTCTTCTGTGTTGCTTTAACATTGCTAAGATCTATGCTACACATCTTGCAGCTGCAGACCTGTATGTAGATTATGTGGGTGCAGGCCCTGGCGATTTAAGATATAAAATAAGCTTGATTGTTTATCGCGCTTGTGAAAATGGGATGCAGATGGATAGTGTTCAAGAGATAGACATCTCAGCATCCTGTGGCATTGCTGCTAACACTTATGCTTTAACTTTACAAGCAGATACTTTAGGAAATAATACCGGCAATGTAGCTGGTCATTTTTGCCCCGGTATTGCAAGCGCCTGCGATTCGCTTTCCTCTATCTGGACGGTTTACCGGAAATATATTTATACCGCTATTGATACACTTCCTGCACAATGCAGCGACTGGACCTTTAGCTGGACAAATTGCTGCAGAAACTGTGGTATTACTAATATGGCAAATGCTTGTGGTTATAGCATGTACATTTCATGCCAGCTAAATAATGTTTTCAAATGTAATATTAGCACTCCCCGTTTTCTCAGCGAAGCAATTGACTATAAGAGCATTAATTTACAAACTGTTTTTTCTAACAATGCTATTGATCCTGATGGAGATAATATTGTAGTGTCAGCATCATACCCTCTTCAGGGAGATAATATTTCAATTCCCTATACACCTGGCTTAAGTAGCTCTGACCCGATCGGCAGCGCAACGGGTTACAATCTTAACGCATCGAGCGGCCAGGTCTCATTTACCCCAAATGCTTTTGGAAAGTATGTTTGCAGTTTTCATTGCGATAAGTACGACCTTCAGACAAACACCTATTTGGGCTATACTAACCGGGATGTACAGATATATGTAGTAGCCGGCAGTGCTCTGCCACCGGTTATTGATAGTACACCGGCAAATCTTACCGGGGCTATAGCGCTTACAAACTTAAGCAATGTGCTGCAAGTGGCATATGGGGATACCGTAAGGTTTAACGTGAGGACTTATAGCCAGCCAATAAGCGACCCTGTTTATTTGTTTATGGATGCCGGTACTGCAACAGGAGCCACATTTACAGTACCTAATAATGGGCTTGGCACTGATACAGGCACTTTCTCCTGGCTGCCTTCCTTCTCAGACATCGGAGGTCACTATGTTCTTTTCAGAAGTACTGATTCTAATTGCAGCACCAGTCAGCCCCTCTTTTTAAGTTCCTATTTAATGGTTGAGCTAAGGGTGGTATTACCTGCTTTTAATTTTTGCGCAAGTATGCCGGTAGGCGGTAGTTTAGATACTTGTGATATTGGCACCTTCTCAATAGGAAATCACACATTTTTTGCACCGGGCCCACATTTAAATAATCCCATGGCAGTAAACGCCTACGAGAATACGATGGACACTGTAACGCTGGAAACAGACAGCACCTATCTGATATCCGCAACAGAAGCAATCAGAACAAATAATGAAGCAGATGCCAAACTTACCTTGTTTATAGATTATAACAGGAACAACGGATTTGACATACCTGGTGAATTGGCCTGGGTTGCATATTTATATCCCGGGCATGACACAGCAAAAATGGCATTTACAGCTCCGCCGAATGTGAAGCTTAATCATCAATGTTTAGCAAGGCTCATTCTAAACAATGATATTAGTAATAGTACGGCCTCTGATGATGCTTGCGGTTTCTATACCTCTGGTGAGACAAAAGATTTTTTAATAGTTTTTAAAAATGCATCAGCGGAAGTATCGACATTTGAAAATAAGTATTCTTTTTCTATTTCCCCGAACCCTACAAAAGGGAAGTTTATTCTAAAGGGCTATTCCCCGGACAAAACAAAAATCAGTATTAGTTCCACCATAGGGCAGCTGATATTTGATCATGAATATCAAAGTGTAAATAAACAGGTCTCTACAGAGTTAGATTTAAGTGATTATGCCAAAGGCTTGTATTTTGTTGTCGTAAATGCTGATGGATATTCTCAAACATTAAAGATCATTAAAGAATAGTTCATTTTCGGATTTAATGTTTCCCGCGGCATGCGAGACATAGCTGGTCACCAAACCCTTAAACATAAACGATAGTTTTTTATCAGCTTTCCCCAACCCATTTTGCAATAAGAATGTCTTAGGGGATAAATAACTCCTTACAAAACGACGCATTATGATTTGTTTGATGAATACTGATATTAAGAAGCCCTTTCGCTTTTTTGCTATTTTCTTATTGTCTGCCTGCTGCCTGGTGCCCGCGGCACAGGCCCAGCACTTTTTCCTCGACACCGGTTTTGCTCATACCGGCATAGATACCTTTCAGGGCAATATTGCCACCGGCATTATACACCGCCCTGTATTTGTGCTGCCCCAGCTGGACAATAAAATTGTTTTAGTAGGCTCCATTTACTATGCCACCTCTGTGGAAGTGATGCGGCTGAATTATGACGGCACATTTGATTCTACATTTAATGACTCGGGTAAAGTAGTTGCCACACATGGCTATATACAAACGCCACCGTCTGCAGCTACTTTATACGATACTTCAAAGATCATCACGGCATCTCAATGGCTTGATATCTCCACCGGTTGGGAGTATATGTCTGTTTTCAATTTCAACTCCAATGGCAGCCTTAACACAAGCTTCGGCACAGGTGGTGTAGCCATGGTTGGCCTTACAACTTCCCTGGTATATTCTTATCCATACGCTTGCGGCGTGCAAAGCGACGGCAAGATCGTGATAATGGGAGGCACGTCGATAAATGGTATTGAAACTTATGGCTTGACGAGGTTGCAGCCCAATGGCAGCGTTGATGCCAGCTATGGCTCAGCCGGGATAGAAATAGACCCTTACCAGATGCTGGATACCCCAATAGGCAGCAGCCCCAATGAAGCTTCGGCGATATGTGGGTATATGCAGCATGACAATAAATTTGTAGTTGTGGGTAGGTTTACAGACAGTGGGTCTATATATAATGCCTACCAGTGTTTTATTGTAAGGCACGATACAGATGGCTCCCCTGATATGAGTTTTGGAGAGGCAAATGGCATCACCCTCATCAAGGCCCCCAACCAGGATTACGAGGCCAACGCTGTAGCAGCTGATAGCATGGGAAATAGTTATGTGCTTGCCCACATAGCCAGGTGGACGCCGCCATTCTCTGATTCAAACTTCGCTGTGATAAAAGTAGACCAGAATGGGCATAGGGTAAGCACTTATGGTTATAATGGCGTGTCTTATTTGCAACTGCCGGTTGCAAATGCAGGTTCTTATGCCTTTGCAGTGCAAAAAGATGGCAGGGCGATCATATCAAACATTTACCATGATTATACAAATGGCTTTACCGATAAGTTCATAGTTTACCGCTTAGATACAGCGGGCAACCTGGATACATCGTTCAACACAGGCGGGCAGATAATAACACAAAGAGACACCAATCGCCACGACCTCTGCATCGCAGCCGCTATTGAGCCGGATGGCAAGATACTACTGGCCGGCTACGACACACTGTCTGCCACCGGCATCTGTATGCGTTTCACCAACCAACACGATACCATAGCAACAGTGGTGCATAATATATTGTCTTCGGCCAGCCCTGCATTTACTGGCTACGTATTTCCTAATCCTGCCTTAGGTAAGATATCCGTCCATTATACCAACACAGGTCAGCCCGGCACAGGCTCTTTGATGCTATATGATATAAATGGGCGCTTAATGGATTGCCAGACAGAATCATTATCCGGCGGCAGTGGCGAAATAACTTACAATGCGCCTTCGGGCATAGCGGGAGGCATGTATTATATAGTGCTGCAAAACAGCAATGGCGAAAAGCAAGTGCATCCTGTGACTTTGGTCAAATAAGGCATTTGCGCGTTAATGCTTTGTGGCTTCATCCTCTATTCTTATTACAGGCAAACTATTGGTAGTAAAGGTATAACCATAAGTTGCCTCAGCCTTGAATGATACACCAAGGATATGCACCACACCAGGCTGGGAATAGGTAATGATGATAGAGTAGCCATCCTCGCAGTCTATACGGTCTTCCATATATCCCCTTTGCGATTGAGACTCTATATGGGCATGGCCGCTCATCTTCAGTGACAGGATGTCCCCGTTCAGCGCCACCATAAAAGCGCCATCGCGGAAGCAAAGGCTTATTTCGCCCCTTAGTTTGTCGCGCTCTATGCTTTCGGTGTTTCCTTTGGTGCGGGTATATTCATTGGCCTTTACACAATACATATCCTGCGCCTGCGTGCAGGTATTGGTCAATAAGAATAAGATAAGCGCTGCAAGTGTCCTCATAGCTGCCTCTTTGCACAGGTAACAAAGTAAGGATAATTATCAAAACAAATGAATGGTGGTCGAATTAGTGGTCGCCCCCCAAATCAAATAAAACACTTAATTTGTTGGCTCAATCAGCAAATATAATAATGAAAAAGACAGGTAAATGATGCCAATCGTATCAGACATACAACAAATATTAAGACAGGCACAGCAAAATGCTTTACGTAGCATCAATAGAACTATGCTGGATGCATATTGGCTTGTAGGCAAACGCATAGTAGAAGAAGAACAACAGGGCGAAAGCAGGGCCACCTATGGGAAAGCTCTATTGAAAAATCTGTCGGAACAACTGCTAAATGAATTTGGCAAGGGGTTCTCTGTTGACAATCTACAGAATATGAGGCTTTTTTATATTGCTTACCCAATTTCGCAGGCGCCGTCTGCGGAATTACAAACAGCCTCAAATTACGAGACACTGTCTCGTAATTCTAAAATGAGCCCAATTTCAGAGACGCCGTCTCAGAAATTGCAAACCCCGGATTTTCAGCTTAGTTGGTCTCATTATTTATTGCTTATCAGGATAGGAGATAAAGATGAACGAAGGTTTTATGAAATTGAATCCGCTAAAAACCAATGGAGCCTGCGGGAGTTGAAAAGACAATTTGATAGTGCGTTATATTTGCGTCTTGCTCTAAGTACGGATAAGGAGGGAATTAAATCTTTAGCCACACAAGGGCAGATATTAGAAACACCAAAAGATGCCGTTAAGGACCCTTATATCCTGGAGTTTTTAAACTTAAAGCAACATTACTCTTATTCTGAAAATAACTGGAAAATGAGTTAATAGAAAAGTTGGAACATTTTTTATTAGAACTGGGCAAAGGCTTTACTTTTGTAGCGAGGCAAAAGCGCATCACATTCGACGAAAAACATTTTTACATTGACCTAGTCTTTTACAACCGCATATTGCGTTGCTTTGTAATCATTGATTTGAAAATTGGGGAATTAAAGCACCAGGACTTAGGCCAAATGCAGATGTATGTGAACTATTATGACCGTTACGTAAAAATAGAGGAAGAAAATAAAACAATTGGTATTGTTCTTTGCCGCGACAAAAGTGAAACATTAGTCGAAATAACTTTACCTGAAGGGAATGACCAGGTATTTGCAAGCCGCTATCAAACTATATTGCCAAGCAAAGAAGAATTAAAAAAACTATTAGCAAAAAGAGGTTAAAATCACAATTCAGGCAAAATAAAATTAAGTTGTAATTAATCTTTTTTCACCATTAGTTGGGTGCTACGTTGGCCGCTCATGTCAGTGAACTGTACAAAATAAACCCCGGCAGCAATATTGAGATGAATATTGCAGGTAGTGGTATTGGCCACTAGCTTGTTTGAGTACATGCTCTTTCCGTTCATGTCCAGCACCTCTATTTGCAACTCGCCCGATGCCTTGTAAAGAGACGGCGCAAACTGTATAGAGAAATTACCATCATTGGGATTAGGGTAAATGATGTTCTGTTCAGCACCCGGGCTGACGTTAGTTACGCCGGTAGTAACATTCATTGTTAGCTGGTTGCTCGCCGCAGTATCCGTGCTGGCGCAAGGGCTATGGCTGTTTACAGACAAGGTAATAATGTCGCCATTGGCAAGGGTGGTGGTTGAATAAGTGCTGCCAGTTGCCCCCGGGATATTAACACCATTCTTTCTCCACTGGTAAGTAATGGCAGGGCCTCCGTTAGTTGTCGTTACGCTGAAGGTAGCATTCTGTCCCGTGCCGATGGAGGTGCCGGGGCTAACAGAAATATGCGCAGTAGGAGCTACATTGGCATAGATGGAGTCGGGTGGAGACACACCTTTGGCATTGCGTGCCGATGTAAGTTCGGCGGTGTAAATGCCCGCTGCAGTTGTGGTATAAGTATTGATAATGGAGTCGGAGAATTTCTGGACACGGTAATTATAATTGACGTCAGTAACATATAAATTGCCCGAAACATCGAGGAAGACATCAGTCACAATAGATAATTGACTGGCTGAAGAAGCAGATTGGTAGTTACCACCCGCAACCGTAATGCCTGTGGTGGCGCCCGGTGTCCATAGCTGGACCCTGTGATTTACCTGGTCAGCAATGAAAAGATACCCTTTCCTGTCCACATAAATGCCATCGGGTTCGTAAAGCTGGTTAGCGCCCGTATCGCAGCCATTGCCGCCAGCAACTGTGGTGCCCGAAGTAGCACCAGGCGCCCATTTCTGAACGCGGCAGCCAAAAATATCCGATACATACATATTGCCCGCGGTATCAACATAGATGCCCCCGGGATAGTTAAATTGGTTTGCAGCGCTGCCCTGGCCATTGCCTCCCGCCACAACAATACCTGTGTCTGCACCGGGTAACCATTTCATCACTTTGTGAAAACCGAAATCGGTTACATAGATGGCGCCTTTATCGTCAACAAAAATGCTGTTAATGTTCAGTTGGTTGGAAGCAGGGCCAAATCCGTTCCCTCCTGCCACAAGTACGCCATTGCTGGCGCCCGGTGCCCATTTCATTACTGATGATTCATCAGCGGTATACATATTGCCCAGGCCATCAAGAAAGACATCGTAGAAAACATAGCCTGAAGCAACCACTACGCCCGAAGTGGCGCCTGGTGCCCATTTTGTCACCTGGTCATATTGCTGATCTGCCACATACATGTTGCCCATATTATCAACAAAGAGGCCGATAGGCTGCCAATAAATGCCGGGATTACTGGCTACAGTGGTGCCGTTTTTTTGCCAGCCACCGATCTGTGTTTGCACTACGTTGCCGTTATTCTTCCAGACTATTTTATCTCCGGGTATATTACTGTTGACGGTGAGTACACTGCCCACACAGTTTGTAGTTCCTGAAATCGTGTCGGCAGGTATGATAGTCTCCTGCACTGCATGAAATACAGAATCAGGATAGGGACAGACAGCATCGCTTATCATTACGCAGGCAACTATGTCTCCGTTTTGCAAACTGCTGTTGGAATAGGTGGCCGCGTTAGTGCCTACGGCAGCGCCGTTAAGATACCAATGATAAGTTGGAGAAAGGCCTCCCCAGGTAGCCACGGTTGTATAGTTCACTGTAGTGCCGCCGGCTACCACCGTTCCGGGATGTGGTGTTACGGTAATATCAGGGCGTGTTTTAGTGTGGATGGTATCAATGCCCGTAGAGTCGATCTTTCCGGTAAAAGTGTAAACTACAGCTTTGTAATTTCCGGGCAGGGGAACGTATAATGTAGTGTCGGTGTTGGTAACAAATTTCTGTACCCTGTGGTTATACCTGTCTGAAACATACATCACACCTTCGCTATCTAAAATAATGCTGGTAGGATAATAGAACTGGTTGGGAGCAGACCCGTTACCGTTTCCGCCGGCTATGGTATAGCCGGTGCTCGCCCCTGTTTGCCATTCCTGTATTCTGCTGTTGGTTTTATCTGTAATATAGGCAGTGCTGTTGCCGTCCACGTATACATCAGAGGGGCTATTAAGCTGATTGCTGTTTGCACCCGCGCCATTGCCGCCCGCAACGGTAGTGCCTGTTATAGCACTCACGGCCCATTTCTGGATACGGTTGTTGCCCTGGTCTGCTATATAGATATTGCCAGTCTTATCAACATAGAGGCCTGCGGGATTACTTAACTGGTTGGCGGCGCTGCCGGCGCCATTACCGCCTGCAACGGTAGTACCCGAAGTAGCGCCCGGTGTCCATTTTTGCACCCTGCTGTTCGCAGCATCCGATACATAGACATTTCCAAAAGTATCTACAAAAACTCCCTGGGGATTGCTCAATTGGTTAGCAGCATTACCGGCGCCATTGCCACCGGCAACTGTGGTGCCATGTATGGCGAAAGGCGCCCATTTCTGCACCCTGTTATTTCCTGCATCAGCAATATAAACATTGCCCGAAGTATCGACCCACACATCTGCGGGGCTACTGAGTTTGGTGCTGTCGGTCCCGGCTGTGGTGCTGCCGGCGACGGTAATGCCTACGTTAGCGCCCGCCGCCCATTGTTGCACGCGGTTATTTTTCTCATCTGCTATATAGATATAACCACTCTTATCAACAAAGATGCCGCCCGGTGTATCAAGCTGGGCACCGCCGCTGCCAAAAATGCCATTGCCTGCCACTGTGGTAGCATTGGCATGCCAGTAGGCATCTACAGGGTTAACAACAATACCATTAAGTTCCCAAATTATCTGTGCGGGATTATGGTTGCTTGTAAGAAATAAAGTATCACCTGTGCAGATACCACTTCCTGCGAGCGAAACACTCAGGGGTTGGCTAAATGCCTGGCAATATAGAAACAGAATAAGGAATAGAGATGCGATTTTTTTCATTTGAATACTACTGAATAAATTAAAACTAAATCAAAATTATAAACTAGCCAAAACGTTCTTGGGTGGAGCTATACGGCCCTGTTGTAGGTATTTGAGTCCCAAATCAATTAAAATATTTAATTTACCTGCTCAATCAGCAAATATAAAATGAAAAAAGACCTTACAGAATTTACGCGCCTGTTCACAGAGTATATCGCTTTTAAAAGTATTTCAACAGATGTTGCATTTACATCGCAGATGGATGCTACAGTACAATGGTTAAGCACACTTTTGAAAGACAATGGCTTTAAAGTAACAATACTTAAGGGCCCCAAAACCAATCCTGTTGTTGTTGCCGAATATCATGTAGCGGACAACCTGAAAACAAAACTCATATACGGGCATTACGACGTGCAGCCGGCGGCAAAAGAAGATGGCTGGAAAACGGAACCATTTGAACTGACCGAAGCTAACGGAAAACTCGTGGCGCGCGGGGTGGTTGATAATAAAGGCCAGAATTTCATTCATATTTTTACAGCTATCAAACTGATAAAAGAAAAGCGCCTTGGTTGCAATCTGAAATTCATGATAGAGGGTAATGAAGAAACCAGTAACCCTGATATGACTGACCTTGTAAGCCATAATGCGGAGCTGCTGAAAAGTGACCAGATCATTATTTCGGATGGGGAAATATTGGGTGCTACGCCTACTATCGAAGAATCCCTTCGTGGCGGCGGTAACCTAACCCTTAAATTCACATCTGCAAAAAATGACCTGCACTCAGGTTTGTTTGGCAGTGGTGTGCCAAGTGCAACAAAAGAACTTATTGCACTCCTGTCAAAAATGCTCTTGCCCGATGGCACAGTAACTATTCCGGGATTTTATGATGCGGTTGACAAAATAAAACCCGAACAAATAGAAAGGAACCTCGCACTGTTAAAGATCGATGACCCTATTACAACTGCAGGCGTTAAAGCAACCATCGGTAAATATGATTTCCACACAATGGTGGGAATATGGCCCGCTGTGGAAGTAAGCGGGTTTAATGCTGGCTATACCGGCGAAGGTTATAAAAACATCATCCCGGCCAGCGCATTTGCAAAGATCAATTTTCGCTTAGTTGCTTCGCAAAAGCCTGAAGACTTTGTTGAAATGTTCAGAAAATATGTTGCCGATAATACGCCTAAGTATATTGATTATAATATCCAATTAGATAAATTGTCTTATCCTGTGAAGGTAAATGTTACCGAGCCTGAGATACTAAAGATAATGGCATGGCAGGAGAAGGTATATGGAGTAAAACCTGTAATAAAGAATGTAGGTGGCGGCATCCCCGTTGTTGCAGACTTTAAGAATGTGCTGGGTATTGATGCTTTTCTTATCTCATTAGGCAATAATGATTGCAATATGCACGGGGTTGAGGAGAACTTTACTATAGACCTGATCGAGAAGGGACTTGAATTGAGCGAGTTGATGTTGAGTTAAATGCTGCGTGTTATTTAAGGGATCCATTTAAGCAATTCAGCAAGTTCGATGTCTTGTATGTTTTCCTTCTCTGCTTTGTCATAAATGGTTAGTAAGTAAACACTTGTTTCCATGACTTTTAAACAAGTAATTACCCTTGCTCCACCTGATTTGCCTTTACCTTCGGATGCGATAGATAAACGGATTTTGTAACAATTATTACCCAGCGAAGCACCTTGTCCGGGTTCTGTTTTTAAACTTTGCACAAGGTTAATATATTCTATTTTAAGAGAAGGATATTTCTTGGCAAGCCTTTTCAGCTCTTTTTCAAATTTTGGGATTGAAATTATTTTATAGCTCATCAAAAAGGTCTTCTGCGTTACGGCCCTTTAATTTACCAGACTGAATTAAGATCATTTCTTCGACTGCTTCCTTTATGTCTTCCAGTATTTTTGCCTTATATGGGGTGAGTGTTTTTGCTTTTACATAGGATAAACCTTTCAACACCTCCAACAAATAAGGGGCTTTTGCATCTTTTATATCCAATAACACCTTCATCTTTATATATATTTCTGTAAAGTTAATGAAAATCCAAATTAAAAAATATTTAAACAAGCCAAACCAGCATCATACAATTCAGATGCAATTCTGCTTTACATTTGTACTCTAAACTAAGTAAAATGGTAGCTTATCTCGGAACAGGTCTTCTCGGTGCGAATTTTGTACGTGCGATGTTGAAAAAAGGTGTACAGGTGCAGGTATGGAACAGGACCGGCGCTAAAGCAAAAGCCCTTGAAGAATTTGGTGCTAAAGCGTTTGTAAATGTAGAAGATGCTGTGAAAGGGTGCAACAGGGTACACTTGACCATGTCTGACGACGCTGCAGTAGAAGAGGTATTAGAGCGCGCAAAAACAGGGTTTGAAAAAGGTGTAATTATTATTGATCATACCACTACATCTGCTGACGGGGCTGCAAAGCGTAGTCAATTATGGAAAGACCGTGGCTTCCTTTATTTGCATGCACCCGTGTTCATGGGGCCGCAGAATGCTTTGGAAAGTACGGGTAGCATGTTAGCCTCGGGGGATAAAAACTTGTTCGATACAGTAGAAAAAGAACTTGCTGCTATGACAGGGAAATTAATGTACCTGGGCGAGAACCCGGCAAAGGCAGCAGGAACAAAGTTATTGGGCAATCTCTTTCTTATTTGTATGACCGGAGCGATCTCCGATACATTAGCGCTCGCTAATGCACTTGATATTCCGGGTGCTGATGTCTTGTCTTTATTCGAGTTCTTTAATCCTGCGACAATGGTTGCGGGACGCACAAAGGGCATGATGGCTAAGAATTTTGACGAACCCACATGGGAGTTGAACATGGCCCGTAAAGACGCACGCTTAATGATGGAAGGTGCACAAAGCAAAGGAATGCCGCTGAATGTGATACCTGCCATTGCAAAAGCTATGGACAAAGAAATAGAGAAGGGGAACGGACATAAAAATTGGACCATTTTTTCAAAGGATAGCATCGGCGCATAACGCATGAGCCTGAATATCAGTGTGTTTGCTGACTGAAGCTGCAAGCTTAAATTTTTGATTGGCACAGAACGCAATAAAACGACTAACTTTATGTTAGTGTAATAGCGTGTTATGAAGAAACTGTTGTTATTAGTCGTTATGCTGCCTTTGTATTGCAAGGCTCAAAATTTCGAATTTGGCCTAAACGGAGGATGCAATTTTCATTTCCTGCCTATACATAATATTTACACTGCTGGAGATAAAGCAGTAATTGGTTATGCAGCCAGCTTTAAAGCAGATCTTGTTTTGCCTTCTGCGCAGATAGGAGTAGGTGTTGATGTGGTGAACTTTTCGCAATATAATTACCTGATGCCCGTATATACCAACAAAGTCTATGACCATGTTGCTAATCCGTTGATAAGCCCTTACGCTTTCTATAACAGAACCTGGCGCAACATCATCAACGGATATTTATATACGGGCCTTATGGGTGGGCTTGCCATTGCAAAAATTGGTCTAAATACTTGGGAATATGCAAACGGACCTTATGGCAATCCAACCGGTTATAGCACAAGCTATAACTCAGCTATTGGTTTTACCGCTGGGCTGCAGACAGGCGCTGTTTTTATGATAAGCAAGCAATTGGGTGCGAATGTGGAGGCTGCATTAAGATATACAGACTATAACTACACTATTCCTGGCACTATTTTGCAGGACCCATATCATTATCGCCTCTTCTACATACCGATCACGGTAGGGCTTCGATATCTTATGTGATTGATTAATGTGCTAATTCCGGTTCTTTGTAAACTTTTAGCTCGTTGTATAATGTATCCCTTTCCACAGGTATCTTTCCTACGGCAAGTATCAGGTCGCAAAGATTTTCTGTACTCATTGCAGGGCTTTGTTCTTCACTGCCGGCCATAGAGTATATTTTTGTAGTGTCATCTATGGTGCCATCCAGGTCGTTTACACCGAAAGATAAAGTGAGCTGTGCCGACTGCCTTCCCAGCATAGGCCAGTAGGCTTTCAGGTTTCTGAAATTATCCATGAATATGCGTGATATGGCATATAGGCGCAGGTCTTCCACAACCGATAGTTCCGGTATATTAGACATGTCATTATCTTTATTACGGAACTTGAGCGGAATGAAACAATTAAATCCCCCTGTCTTATCCTGCAGATTGCGCAGGCGGCTCATGTGGTCTATTCGGTGTTCGTATTTTTCTATATGGCCATATAGTATGGTGGCATTGGTGTGCATACCGAGTTTGTGGGCCGTTTCATGTATCAGCAGCCAACCGTCACCGTCTACTTTATCAGCGCAAATTTCCATGCGCACATCAGGGTGAAATATTTCAGCGCCTCCACCGGGCAGCGATTGCAGGCCGGCTTCTTTAAATTTCATCATGCCTTCTTCCACGCTTAATTTGGCTTTACGGAACATATAATCAAGTTCCACGGCAGTAAATCCTTTTATGTGCAGATCAGGACGATGTGCTTTTATTTTGCTTACCAGCTCACAGAAAAATTCCAGGTTCATTTTGGGATGTACCCCGCCCACAATATGCACTTCTGTAACAGGCTGTCCGTCATATTTGCGCACCATGTCCAGCATTTGTTCCATACTCAATTCCCAACCATCGTCCCTGTTTTTATATAAGCGCGAATAAGAACAGAAATTGCAGGTGAAAACACAAACATTGGTGGGTTCGATATGAAAATTGCGGTTGAAATAGACCTTGTTATGATGCAGGCGGCCTGCAATATGGCTGGCTAAAGCACCCAGGAAACCAAGTTCTCCTTTTTCAAAGAGCAGCATTCCCTCTGCTTCTGTAATGCGTTGCTGATGTTCAACTTTTTCAGCTATTTGTAATAATTCTTTGCTAATGCCTGTTCCTTTCAGGGCCACGGATAAACTAAATGCTTCGGTGCTCATCATGATAAACTTATGGGCTGCAATTTACAAAGTATTTCATCACAGCACTACAAGTTTCCTTACATCGGTGCGGTTAGCAAAATGTAGCTTGACAAAATACATGCCCTTTTTTTGGCCTGAGAGGTCAATGGGGTAGTATGTGGTAAGTTGATTGGATGTATTTATATCCATAATATGCTGTCCAAAAGAATTGTAAACTGAGATAGACTCAAATCCCTCAGGCAAGAGGTTAAAATTAACTGAAGTGCGGCCCAAAATGGCAGGGTTAGGGTATAGGGAATAAATATTGTCAGAATTAGGATTCGTTGTTCCCGGATAATCTAACAACTGGGGGTGGGATATAAGGGAATGGGTATATCCTATAGAAATATCATTGTCCATCACATATGCCTGGTCATTTGTAAACATGCTCATACTGCTGTCATCTACATATTCCATATAATCCATGAACAGAAGTCCGGGATAACTAGGGGAGCAACTATCATAAACAGGGAATGTATAGCCTCCATAATGACGGCAGCCTTCAGGTGGTGTATCTGCAATTCCGTCATCGTGGCCTGTCTGCCAGGAGCCGTTCAGAAACCTGGGCCATGGACAACGGCATATATCATCATCATCATCATCACCCCAAGGGTGGAATAAATTAAAATAATGTCCTATTTCATGGGTAGTGGTTCTGCCAAGGTCTATACCGGGATAAAAATATTCTGATGAGTTTGTCCTTCTGCCAAATGCATCGTATCGTATCAAAACCCCCATTTCTACTTTAGGGTTAGCATTGGAATAGATAGAGGAATCTGTAAAGCTTGGCGGTACGGTAAGTCCTATTACCCCTGATTGTACCGTTCCTTCCAGCATATTGATAACCCATATATTCAGATAGCTGCTCACATCCCAGGCATTAGTACCCCCGCTGCTGTCGTATTTAGCTGCACTGCCGGAGTTTGCAAATACATCAAATCCTTGCAGGGTCGTAGTTTTGATCTCCCATCCATCGGTACTGTTGCCATTAGGATCGGTATGGGCCAATCCGAATTTTATATTCGGGTTGCCATAAAGCGACTTAAAAGCGCCGGGTATTTTTGAACTGTCTCCGTTGCCCCTGTTATAATCTTCGTTCAGCACCTGCATCTGCGTGATGATGCGCTGTGCAATCCCTGAAGAATCACCGACCTGGTGCAGTTGTTGCTGATTAAGGATAAAATGAAAAACAACAGGGATATTAATGTTTACAGTAGTTTTGGTGGTTTTTGCCGCAAGCATTTTTTGTCTCGCATTTAATTGTGCTTCAAGGCGTTGTTCAAAATCTGGGTTTTTGACCATCATTGCCGATCTCACAATATCATAGCCGCACTTTTCCCATTTAACCTGGGCAACTGAAACATTAAAGCTAAATAGGCAAAAACAATAAAAGACCAGTAAGACACTTCTCATTGACCAAATGATATATCTAATCTAAAATTAGATATTTTTTTTGATAGTGAGATTAATTTCGATTTTTGCTATCTGAAGGCTGTGGAGCTGTGCCTTAACATTGTTATTATAATTTTTGCAATGAAATATTACCTATTGTATTACCTTTTTCATCCCATACATGCAGGAAATAAGTACCAACAGGAAGTTCTTTTAATGAGAAATTTTGTTCGGCTTGCTTATTTTGTATTTCCCTGGTAATAGTTCGTTTTCTTCCCAAAAGGTCATAAACACATACATTATCACCTGCTCGCAAACCGCTTACAATAATACGATCACCGAATGGATTTGGGTAAACTATTATTTCTTGGTTAGAAAAAACGGCGGTGCCTACTCCTGTAGTGCTATCATTAACTACCCATCCCAGAGCAGAGTCTGTATTATAACAACCGGGTGATGTAACTGTAATAATAGCAGTTATGGTATCCGTACCTGTAGCTTTTGTGTAAGTAACAGATGGAACAGTAGTGGTGTTAAAAGGTGTGCCGCGATTTTTCCACTCAATGCTGTGAGCAGTCCCTGCATTGACTAATGTTGCACTAATGGTTACGGAACTACCTTGCAAAGCAATGCCCGGTCCGCTAAGCACAATGGTAGGACTTATATATGGGTTTACAGTCATTGTAATAGTGTTGCTCGTATCAGCACCAGTAGTGTAACAACCCGCCGGCATGGTTGCGACACACTTAATAATATCCGCATTGATGGCTGAGTAAGTGTAACTGTTGGAATTACTACCTACATTAATTCCATTTACCTGCCATTGGTATATTACGCCTGTAACATTGGATGTTGCTGTAAAAGTATCCTGCAAACCTGTACAGATTGTGTTGCTACCCGAAATAGAGAGAGTAGGTGTAGTATTTGCAGTTACGGCCATAACAATAATGTTACTTGTATCAGCATCGGCTGTATAGCAACCTGAGGGCATGGTTGTGATACATTTTACAATATCAGCGTTTGCCGGGCTATAAGCATACGTACTATTGTTCGTTCCAACATTATTACCATTCACCTTCCATTGATAAGTCGCACCCGGTACATTGGAGGCAGCACCATAAGTAACGAGTGTACCTGAGCAAACTGCACTATTGCCGCTTATGGAAAGGCTTGGAGTTGTATAAGGGCTTATGCTGATAGTAATACTATTGCTGGTGTCCGGATTTGAAGACGTGAAGCAGCCGCTTGGTATAGTGGTAATACAGCTTACAATATCCGAATTTGAAGGAGTATAAGAATAGGTGCTACTATTTGTTCCTACATTACTGCCATTTAGCTGCCATTGATATGTTGCAGCCGTAATATTTGAATTAGCAGTATATGTGGATGGGTTTCCTGCACATACAGTGCTACTGCCCGTAACAGAAAGAGAAGGAGTAATAATGGGATTCACAGTGATGCTTATTTCTATCCCGCCATTATCACAACTTGCGTTTGATACCGTTAGTTTGCCGGTGTAGGTATTGGGACTTGCTGTAGACGGAACAGCTATAGAAAAAGAATTTGCCGGGAATGTTGCATTAGTTATATTGGTAAAGCCGGCGCTTGTGGCCGCAGAGGTCCATGCAATGCTGTAATGGGTTGGGCCGCCGGTGGTATCGAGGTATGGCATACTGGCGCTTGTAGTTCCTGCACATATATTGATGTGGCTGTCCTGTAAATCAATAGTAACAGTTTGTTGATATTTTTGCACGGTTGTTTTTAAGTTATAATTATAGTCTGAATAGCCAACATAAGGCACGCCACTCTTATTGATGGCCATACTTGTGTTTTCAACGTCTTGAATAGAAAACCCTTGTGGACCAACATATGCCCACGACGTGCCATTCCATTTTTGTACCGAACAAGGATCTGCAATCCAGCTATCCATATAAGCAACATAAGGCGTCGCATTTCCATCAATTGCTAAAGAAGTAAGCAAGGCTGCCCCGCTGGAAATGCCTGAATTACCCACATAGACCCAATTGCTTCCATTATATCGCATTACAGAAGCCTTTTGGTTGTTGCCCCAGTCTCTAAAAGAAACGTAAGGAGTATTATACTTATCAATTGCAATGGATTCATCACTGATATCAGCCATCGAGAAACCTGCAGAACCAACTGCCACCCAAGAGCTCCCATTATATTTTATTACAGAAGCTTTTCCGCTATTGTTCCAGTCTGCGAAAAGAACATACGGTGTTCCAAAGCCATCAATTGCTATACAGGTATGCGTGGCGTAACCATACCCTGCACCAACTATCACCCAGGAAGTTCCATTAAATTTCTCTACAGTAGCAGTATTATTAGTAAGATCTGAAAATGCTACGTAAGGTGTATCATTTTTATCAAAGGCTATTCTTACAAACTCCGGGTCCGGTGTTGTAAAACCAGGAGAACCTACATAAGTCCAGGAACTTCCACTATATTTCATTACACTTACTTTGGTTCCATGGTTTATGTCCACATACGAAGCATAAGGTATATTAGCCGTATCAATAGCTATATCCACATATTCCACTTGCCCTCCTGAAAAAGCAGTGTTTCCAACATTTACCCACGAACTTCCGTTATATTTCATCATTGTGGCACCGGACCCGTCATCATAGTCCATATATGGCACATCATTATGATCTAATGCCAAATGGGCACTGCTTGTCCCTCCTGCGGAAAATCCACCCAGGCCAACAACACTCCACGAACCACATTGTGCTCTTACAGCGCTATGGCAAAAGATAATTGCTAATGATGCAAAGCAAAACCTAAGGATAGATTTTAGAGGCATAAAAAATTAATTTGAAGTCTAATAAAATAAAAGTAACAAAGTTTCGATTGGTAATATTATTCCCAAGTAAATATTTTGTTTATCCGAAAATTAATCTTGGGTAGCATCATATTCCAATTATCTCCCCTCCATCCCTTGATTTTCAACGAAAAAGCAGTTAAAATGGCGTTAAACTGTAAGGCAGGATTTTTATCCAAAGTACAAGCGGCTATTTTTGTAGCTTTGCACACCTTTTCAGAAAAATTATCAGCTGGTAACAGTATTACCTAATATGGATGTTTTGCAATCTCTTGACCGCAACAACCTGCCACGGCATATAGCTATCGTTATGGATGGCAATGGCCGCTGGGCAAAAGAGCGCGGACAAGACCGTGTTTATGGCCACCATGAGGGGGTGATAAGCGTGCGGGACATTGTGAATGCCAGTGCAGAGCTTGGTATAGAATATCTTACCCTGTACGCTTTCAGCACCGAGAACTGGAAACGCCCCAAAACCGAGGTGGACGCCCTGATGGAATTACTGGTGAACACGATACGAAAGGAAGCTGAAGAGCTGAAAAAAAATAATGTGCGGCTGCATGTCATAGGCGATTTTAAAAGTCTGCCGGAAATATGCCAAAGAGAACTGGATGAAGCTAAAAGCATGACCGCGATGAACACCGGGCTAAACCTTGTGCTTGCTTTAAGTTATAGCTCCCGCTGGGAGATAGTAGAAGCAGTAAAGAATATTGCAGTAGATATTTCTGAAAGAAAAATAAACCCGGTACAAATAGACGATAAGCTTTTCAACTCCTACCTCAATACCGCCGCATTCCCCGATCCGGAACTGATGATACGAACAAGCGGCGAACACCGGATAAGTAATTTTTTAATGTACCAACTGGCCTATGCAGAATTGTACTTTACCAATGTGCATTGGCCCGCTTTCAGGAGGCAGAATTTATATGAAGCTTTGCTGAACTACCAGCAAAGAGAACGCCGCTTTGGCAAAACAAGTGAACAAATTCAAACGAACGATCCCCACCATGTATAGAAAGACCTTGCATTTTTGCCTCTTAGTTCTTGCTGTTTTAGCTACGCTGCATTTGCACGCGCAGATAGGCATGCAGGGCGGAAAAGGGATGCATTCTGCATTAGCCCCGGCCACTGCAGAAGCAGACAGGCCTAAGGAATATGAAATTGGTGGTATAACGGTTACAGGCGCTAAATATCTTGATGAGGAACTGCTGATGGCAGTAACAGGCCTCAGCGTGGGCCAGAAAGTGCATTTGCCGAACGATGAAAATATTGCCAAGGCCATCCGCAACCTCTGGAAACAGGAGTTTTTCTCGAATGCCAGCATCACCATCACAAAATTTATTGACAATAAGGTGTTCCTGAACATTAGTGTGGAGGAAAGGCCGCGCCTGAGCAAGTATAACTTTAAAGGTATAAAGCCCGGCGAAGCAAAAGAACTGAAAGAAAAACTGGTACTGGTAAAAGAGCGTGTGGTAACAGAGGCAACCAAGAAAGAAGCTGTAGTGCGCATTACCAAATTTTTTACCGATAAAGGCTATGGTAAGTGCAAGGTTACTGTAACGGAAAGGCCCGATACCCTGGCTGTAAATAAAATAATACTAACCTTCAATATAGATAAGGGCTATAAAACCCATATCAACCAGATAAATATTGCCGGTAATGAGCATGCAGGCGAAATGCGCCTGAAACGCACATTGAAATCGACAAAAGAAAATATGCGCCTCACATTGCATCCCCCTGCGGAGAAAAGTGTGTATGGTAGCACCAAACGTTCTTTTGGCAAGTATGTCCGCAATTTCGGTTTTCTTTCACCCACCAAAACACTTGATGCCATTGAACCCTATTTCAGGTTTAAATTATTCTCTTCCTCCAAATTCAATCCGCAGAAATTTGAAGACGACAAACAGTCTTTAGTTACTTATTATAACTCTTTGGGTTACCGTGACGCTTCTGTTGTTGCTGACACTGAGTACGCTGTTGAAAACGGCAATATCAATGTAGAGATAAAGGTAAAAGAAGGTCACGAGTATTATTTTGGCGACATAACATGGAAGGGTAATACTAAATACTCCGACGAACAATTATCAAGGGTCTTGGCAATAAAGAAAGGAGATATATACAACCAGGAATTATTGGAGACCCGCATAGGTCGTCAATTGAATCCAGAGGGCGGCGAAGATGTTAGCAGCCTTTACATGAACGATGGTTACCTGTTCTTTAATGTTGACCCAACAGAAACTTCCGTAACAGGAGGCGACACCATAAATTTTGAAATGCGTATAACCGAGGGTTCTCAGGCAACCATCAGGGATATATCTATAGCGGGCAATGACCGTACGAATGAGCATGTGATACGCAGGGAATTACGCACCTTGCCTGGCAATAAGTTCAGCCGCGAAGACCTGGTTCGTTCACAAAGGGAGATAGCTACATTAGGCTTTTTTGACGCACAAAAAATAGGTATCCAACCCAAGCCGCACCCTGAAGATGGAACCGTGGATATAGATTACACCGTAGTAGAAAAATCAAGCGACCAGTTGAGCTTATCAGCAGGTTTTGGTGGTGGTATCAATTTTTATGGCAACATAGGCATCATCTTTAATAACTTTTCCATCCGGAATATCTTCAAACCTAAATTCTGGGATCCATTGCCGGTGGGCGACGGGCAGAAGTTTTCCATAAACTACTCTTCAAACGGTGCTTATTATAATTCCTTAAACACCTCTTTCACCGAGCCCTGGTTGGGTGGCCACAGGCCCAATGCGCTGACGGCGAATATTGTGTATAGTAAATACTCTGCATCAGCCGTGGGTACCGACCCTAATCTCTCTTACCTCAGGATGACGGGTGGCGGCCTTGCCATGAGCAAACGTATAAAATGGACGGATGATTTTTGCATACTTACCTACGGGCTTTATTATAACAATTACCGCCTGGTAGATTATGCACTGGTGCCGAACTTTACTGACGGTTTCAGTAACAACCTTTATGCAAAGATCGTTTTGGGGCGCAACTCTATAGATCAGCCTCTTTACCCAAGAAGCGGTTCTAATATCAGCTTAACCTTCCAGTTCACACCGCCATACAGTGCATTTACAGGCATAGATTATACCAACGAAAGCCCGCAGGAAAAATACAAATGGATAGAATAACATAAATACCGTTTCCTGGCAGATTGGTACCAGCGCCTCACAGGCAACTTGGTGCTTAGGTTTGTTACCAAATACGGCTTCCTCGGTTATTATAATTCCGGCATCGGTTTCTCTCCTTTCGAGCGCTTCCAGTTGGGTGGTGATGGCTTGTCAGGTTATTCTTATTTCATAGGTCGGGATATCATTTCGCAGCGTGGTTATGAAGTATATGCACAGGATGCCACCATTTTCAATAAATACTCTGTAGAGTTAAGGTATCCTTTCTCACTTGCACCAACAGCTACTATATACGGCCTCGCGTTTTTTGATGCTGCCAATGCCTGGAGTGATTTCAAGTCCTTCAATCCTTTCCAGTTGAACAGGGATGCCGGTTTGGGTGTAAGGATATTTCTTCCTATGTTTGGTATGCTCGGGCTTGACTATGGTGTAGGTTTTGACAGGTACGATCCTGTAAACGGTGTAACCAAGCTTACAGATATGGCCAAGTTCACCTTCATGTTAGGTTTCGAGCCGGAATAAGCGTTTAAATAAGTGGCAGGGAATTTGTATAGTTTGAAGAATAATTTATTATAAGAAGCAACGTTATTAAATAGTTCTGTTTTTTTTATAAAACCAAGTATATGAAAAGGATAATAACAAGTTTAGCGCTGATGCTGGCCTTTGCCACAGTAGCTACTGCGCAGAAGTATTGCACAATAGATTCCAAATACATACTGGATAAATTAAACGATTACAAAGACGCCCAGATCAAACTGGACAATGTGTCGAAAGTATGGCAAAAAGAGATAGACGACAGGATGGCAGAGGTGGACAGGATGTATAAGGCTTACCAGGCAGAGCGACCTATGCTTACTGACGATATGCGCAAAAAACGCGAAGACGAAATAGTAAGCAAAGAAAAAGACGCCAAAGATCTGCAAAAAACAAAGGTTTGGCTACGAAGGCGACCTCTTTAAAAAACGCCAGGAATTGGTAAAGCCCATACAGGACAAAGTGTTTAACGCAGTGCAAAAAATGGCAACAGGCAAAGCTATTGATATAGTGCTGGACAAAGCGGGTGGTGTTACCCTGTTTTATGCCGACCCTAAACTGGACAGGAGTGACGATGTGTTGAAAATACTGGGTGTAACTAATAGTAACAGCAATAATAACAATAAATAGGGTTTAAACGTCCTTACTGTATTTAAAAAAAATAATAACAATCAAAATTAAGAATGAAACGTTTCGCATTAATACTTAGCTGTAGCCTTTTGTCGCTTGGCAATATCGCAAGGGCGCAGGGCAGTTCGGCCCCTTTGAAACTTGGATATATTAATTCCCAGGAGCTCTTGGCTGCCATGCCCGAAACCGGCAAAGCTGATACTACACTTCAGAAATATGCCAAACAATTCCAGGACCAGTACGAAGCCATGCAAAAAGAATATCAAACCAAGGGGCAGCAATACCAGGCAGGAGAAAAGACCATGACCGATGCTATTAAGGAAGTGAAGATGAAGGAGATACAGGACCTGCAGGCACGCATAGAAAGTTTTCAGCAAAGCGCTCAGGAAAAAGTAGGGCAGAAGAAACAGGAAGTGCTGGCCCCTATATATGAGAAAGCCAATAAGGCCATTAAAGATGTTGCCAAAGAAAAGAATTACGATTACATTTTCGATGCAGGGCAGGGCTTTTTGTTGTATGGCAAAGATGGAGATAATATAATGCCGATCGTAAAACAGAAATTAAGCCTTAAATAAAACTTACTGTATTTAATATAAGCCGCTCTTATGGGCGGCTTTTTAATGCCACAGGAGGCTTGCCTGTAAAAACCACTATGTTTTTCGAAAAATCTTGGAATAAACAAATAATGGGCTTTAATTTGCAAAACTTATTTTTTAAAAATAACAAAAATACATAATGAAACGATTTTCCCTCGTACTGATCTGCGGCCTCTTAATAGGCAATTTTGTTTACGCACAATCACCTAAACTCGGGTATATCAACTCCCAGGAATTGTTAGCTTCTATGCCGGAACGTGCTAAGGCCGATACCATGCTGCAGAAATATGCCAAGCAATTCCAGGATGAAGGCGAGGCTATGCAGAAGGAATACCAGACCAAAATACAGCAGTACCAGGCCGGCGAAAAAACAATGACAGATGCTATTAAGGAAGTGAAGGCAAAAGAGATACAGGACCTCCAGGCGCGTATAGAAAGTTTTTCGCAAAGTGCGCAGGAAAAAGTAGGGCAGAAAAAGCAGGAAGTTTATACACCACTGCTGGAGAAAGCAGACAAGGCAATTAAAGAAGTAGCCAAAGAAAAAGGTTATGACTATATTTTCGATACCGCACAGCAGGCTATATTGTATGGCAAGGATGGCGACAACGTCCTGGGCCTCGTAAAAGCAAAACTGGGCTTGAAATAATATTTATTTTTAGCGCCACAGCGCTATAGCAGCAAAGCAAATTGATAGTATTCAATTTGCTTTTTTGTTGCAAATACACATGTTTTCAAAGCTGTATGCATGATATAAGCGGATATTTGTGTAGCTTTAATCAAAATCACACCGATGAACTTAAAATGCGCGTTCTTATTCCTGTCGTTTTTTATTTTTAATTGCGCACTGCGTTCAGATGCAGCCTTCCTCGTAAAGAAAGAAAATAAAGAGCTTGCCACTAATAATGATGAGCATAGCGAAGCGCTTGCATTATCAACAGGGCTTCCCGAAAATAGCGAAGGCGCAGGCTTTTCAGGCGCTCATAATAGTATAGCACATAAAGCAAATTTCTTTCAGCGCATCAGGCATGGTTTCAGAAGCATGATAGGGGACGATGATGATGAGTACGATCCCGCTGTGTTCGCACCGCATGTGGCAGGCTGGGGCCTTTTGCTTGATCTTATTTTATTGGCTCTTTTTCATATCCCTTTGGTTTTGTTTTATATACTCCTTGGTTTATTCGGCCTCGGGGGCATCATATTAGGTATATGGGGTATCAAGAACCACACTCCCCACCTTATCAAAGCTGTTTCAGGCATTGTATTAGGTTTCATAGTGCTCTTACTGGCCATTGGCCTGGCCCAGAATATCGGGCAGTAGATCGCATCTGCATAAAGGAATTCAAGCAAGATATACAACCTGCGCAAGTCTCCTCCATCGGGACTCGCACACACTTGTATTGCTCCTATTTTATTCCTTTATCACCTTCACTATTTCCTTATCCCCATTCGCAGATAGCACTTGCACAAAATAAACACCCGAAGAAAAATCACTTGTAGAAACAATTGTTTTGTTTTGACTGATGAACCCACTATAAACTATCCTCCCCACCATATCAAATATCTTTACGCCATTGTTGCTCGCCTGACCAGCAATCTGAATTGTCAACTGATTCGTTACAGGGTTCGGATAAACCACAAACTCCCCCTTCAGGGGGCTGGGGGGAATCCCATTCGTCAGCTCCACACAAGCTATCACAGAGTCAGGTTCCGTGCATTGCAAATGGTCATAAACGATCAGGCAGATAGTGTCGTTCAAACTTAAATTCGTGCTTGAATAAGTGGGTTGTATGGCGCCTGCAATATCCACGCCATTCTTTGTCCATTGGTAAGATATACCTGTGCTGCCTGCAGGTATATGGCTCGAAAAGGTTACAAGCTGGCCGTTGGTATATATAAGCGGAAAAATGCTAAGGCTGAGACTTGGCGGCGATAATTGCAGCACATGTATGTACAGTCCTGCGCTTATGGTCGTGTCCACTGGTTGGCAGGTGGCATTGCCTCTTACTTCGCAACTCATTATGTCGCCATTACTCAGTCCGCTTGTGGTATAGCTTGCGTTTGTTGCCCCTATTATATTGCTCCCGTTCTTCTTCCATTGGTAGCTAGGCGCGCTGCCTGCATTCGTTGCCGTGGCATCAAGGCTCAGACTGCCACCTATGCACATGGTATCGGTAGGTACGCCTGCTATTTGTATAATGGGCGGCCCTGCCGTGGGTGTTACAATAACAAGCGTAGTGTCAGGGCTGGTGCAGCCATTCAGGTGTGCAGTAAGTATATAATTGCCCGCATTGCCACTTTGCGCATGGGCTATAAAAGTGTCCTCCGCATTAGCATTAAAACCCTGTGGCCCACTCCAGCTAAATGTGCAGCCAGCTTGTGGACTGTTTACTGCCAGGCCCAAACTATCACCCGCGCAGGGCGTGTTATGGCTAGCCTGCGGCGTCAAAGGGCTTTGCAGCACGCTTACTAAAATACTGTCTGAAGATACACAGCCATTCAGGGAATCTCTGACAGTATAATAACCTGAATCCGCTAATTGTATATTGTAAACAGTTGCATTCTGATTAGCGCTTGCAAAACCGCCTGGTCCTGTCCAGCTATAAGTAGCGCCGGCCAGCAAATTCCCAATTCCCAATACCAAATTCCCATTTGTACACACCGGGCTATTGCTGTTCATTGTTGGCGGGCTTATATATGGTATTACAGTAACAGTATCTGTATTAGCGCAGGGCGCAAAAGCCGATGTACTTAACACAATTGTGGAAAGGCCGGTGCTGCTCACAGTAACACTATCTCCACTTCCGTTTAGCACGGCAGGTCCGCTAAGCACAGCCCAGCTAAAAGGCCCTATGCCGCTGGCACTCAGGCTATCTGCCAGCCCGCTGCCGCAATTATAATAGGCCGTATCTGTATTGGCCATAACTATATTATTGCCGAAGGGGCAGGAAGCAAAATCAGTGCTACCTGAAAAAGCAGATGTAGCCGTAAAGCTAAAACTAATATTACTGCTGCTATTGCTGATAGTTCCGCTTAATAAACCTAAAGTATAAGTTCCAACAACTGAAGCATACAAACAATATATCTGGTTGCCAACAATAGCTAAACTACCTCCAGCGTTACCCATGGGAATACCGCTTGTTGTCCATGCATTAACTAAACTGCCACTTGAACTATATTCGTTCAGCCACCCCCCTCCATAAAATGCATTTAGTATATAAAAATTGCCGGCACAATCCACTGCAATATCATATGTGATTTGGGAGCCAACAGGTAAAGCTAAAAGGAAACTTGCATTACCGGTGCCGTCATATTTATAAATGCTATTGCTCAAAATAGCATAGATAAACCCACCACCGGCACCTATCCCTGTTCCTGCTAAGGATGCCCCAATATAATGTCCTGTATTCACCCAGTTTGTACCGTTATAATAAATATAGCAAGGCATTCCGGCAGAATCAGCAATAGAATAGAAAGTAGGGGAAGGCCCCACACCATTCAGGTTTTCTGATACAGCTAAGGCTACTCCTACGCCACTAAGGGGGAGCGCATTAAGGGATGGATTAGTGGAAGAAAGAGGTAAGGATGGGTCGTAATTATAAATAGTTGAACCACCTGGCCCACCCACACTATAAATTAACCCTGAGCCTAGCCCTGAACATAGGGGCATTTGAGCAAACAGGTTCTGATTCGCAAGACCCAATGATGAAAAATAAAGAAAAAAAAGAAGAAAAAGGCAATGCAAATACTGCTTCATACTTATCCTTTTATATTATAAAGCTACTAAATTACTTCTCTGCCGAGTCTCCCCTTCGGGACTCGGCAGTGTTCATTTAGACAAATCGAAGATAAGCAAATATTTGCCCTTCTCTTTAATTGCCGCTGAGTCCCGAGCTGAAGACATCGGCTGAGAAAGCAAATGTCAAAATGTATAAAGCTACTTCTCTATCGGGTCTCCGCCTTCGGGACCTGGCAGTGTTCATTGATTTTCGCCCTTGTTGGTATGTAGGGTGGCATGTGCACTGGCAATACCAAGCATTCTTCGGCTTATTTAATTCCCCTTTAGCCGGGGCTCTCTGTGCCAGCGAAAGGGGTTTGTGCCGCGTTTTGCCTGCCCGAATGAAATATCTATGAAGGCAGGAGGACTGGCAGGCGGACCTTAAAAATGTGGACATCTTTTTTTGCGACCCACACCTCAAAATCTTACCTTTACAGCAAATTTAAACCCCAGCAATTATTAAGTTCTTTCTCATTTCCCATTTTTTATTTCCTATGTGCATTTTTATCTTCACAAATGATATAATTAATTGAAAATCAATAAATAAGGACGATTACCTTATGTGAAAATCACGTGAAATAGATGGGAAAGTACGGGAAAGTATGGGAAATTACGGGCACTTTTTTGCACATCAACATTTTCTAATATTAAGCATTTTATTACCATGCAGGTCTGCGAGTTTCTAAATGAAACTTACCATTTTCCTGCATAATAAAATCAGCGTTTTTCTGCGAGTCTCTGCGGGAAATTTTACCCGGGCTTCCCAAACAATTTTTCCCCGGCCCTGATCTTTACATGCAGAGAATTTTCTTTGGGGCGGTATGGGGCATGAATAGCCATCGGCAAATGCGCAATAAGGGTTATAACATTTATTAAAATCGAGGATGATCTTATTACTCTTTATATCTTTTACCGACAAGTCAATATATCGGCCCCCACCAAAGGTTTCGGTATAATTAGTTTCATCTGTAAATGGAATGAAAAGGTAGTCTTTAAACTTAGGGTCTTTGGCAATAAGGTCTATGCCCTGGTAAACATGCAGTGCATATTTTTTACCATGCAGTTTAAAGCTCAGCAGCCCATACTCTATATAGTTTTTGGTCTTGCCGCTGTGTGTCTGTATTGCAAAAGGCTTTGCGTCTTTCGTCAAGGCCAGTGTTGCAACCATACAATATGCATGGTCAACAGAATAGAATCTGAGGAAACTAGTATCAGCAGCCTTTAAAGGGCTGTGCGCATCGGTAAGAAAACTATCCCGGTATTGTTCCCGAAAAAGAGCAATGCTGTCTTTATAGCTCTGGGCATGGCTTTGCAGGGCAAACGCACATAACAACAAAAATAAAAAGGCTTTCCTCATTTCTAAAACTGCTAATTACTTACGACTTATGACTTACGACTAATTTCCCCCAGCCTTCTCCGGTCTCATTTGCGGAAACAGAATCACATCCTGTATAGATACCTGGCCAGTGAGCAGCATAGCAAGGCGTTCTATACCTATGCCTATGCCCGCGGTAGGTGGCATGCCATATTCCAGCGCGCGCAGGAAGTCGTAGTCGATATACATGGCTTCTTCATCGCCGCGTTCCATCAGTTTCACCTGCTCCTCAAAGCGTCCGCGCTGCTCTATAGGGTCGTTCAGCTCGCTGTAGGCATTGGCTATTTCTTTGCCATTTATAATAAGCTCAAAACGCTCCACCAGCCCCGGTTTGTCGCGGTGTTTCTTGGTCAGTGGGCTCATTTCAACAGGGTAGTCGATAATGAAGGTAGGTTGTATATAATGAGCTTCGCACTTGCCGCCAAATATCTCATCTATCAGTTTGCCCTTGCCCATAGAATTGTCAACACCTATATGCAGCTTTTTGCAAACATCGCGCAGCTCTTCTTCATCCATCGTGCTGATATCTATGCCTGTGTGTTCTTTTATGGCATCATAGATGCTGATACGTTTATAAGGGGCTTTAAAGTCTATTTCTGTGCCGTTAATATTGCTGAGGCAGCTGCCATTGGTAGCAATAGCCGTTTGCTCCAGCATCTGCTCTGTTATCTCCATCATCCAGAGATAGTCCTTGTAGGCTACGTAGAATTCAAGAATGGTAAATTCAGGATTGTGCGTCCTGTCCATACCCTCGTTGCGGAAATTGCGGCTGAACTCATATACCCACTCAAAACCGCCTACTATAAGGCGTTTCAGGTATAGTTCGTTTGCTATGCGCAGGTATAAGGGCATATCCAGGGCATTGTGGTGTGTTACAAAAGGGCGGGCGATAGCCCCACCGGGTATGCTTTGTAACACAGGTGTGTCCACTTCCAGCGCGCCACGCTCGTTGAGAAAATTGCGTATGGCATTCTTCATTTTCGTGATGCGCATAAAAGTTTCACGCACATTGGGGTTTACTATCAGGTCAGCATAGCGCTGGCGGTATTTATACTCCAGGTCGGTAACAGCATCAAACACTTCACCGTCTTTTTCCTTAACAACAGGCAGGGGATGCAAGGATTTGGTGAGCAAAGTAAATTGCTCTACATGTATGGACAATTCCCCTGTTTTTGTAATGAACACAAAACCCTTCACACCAATGATGTCTCCAATGTCAAGCAGTTTTTTCCATAAGGTATTGTACAGTGTTTTGTCCTCGCCTGGGCAAATATCATCGCGGCGTATGTATACCTGCATTTTGCCTGTGCTGTCCTGCAACACCGCGAAGTTGGCCTTACCCATGTCGCGCACACTCATAATGCGCCCGGCAAAAGAAACAGATTTGAACTGCTCTGCTTTTTCGTCGGTATAATTGTCTCTTATATATTGGGCAGTATGTGTTATTTCATATAATGGGGCGGGGTAGGGGTCTATACCCAGTGCCTGTATCTCTGTAAGCTTGTCCCTGCGTACTATTTCCTGTTCGCTAAGTGTGGTTTGCATGGCGCAAAAGTAAGTTAAAAGGCTAAAAGGTTAAAGGGTTAAAAAGGTAAAAGCTTAAATAAATAGAATGTAGAATTCGAACCTTGCTCCAGAGGAGCAATATATTGGTAGAAAACGTAAATCCAGCCTCATCACCGCGCCGTAGGCACGGAATATGGTGTACCTATGGCACACTTGAATATTGTTCTTGTTTTTTACCAATATTTAGTCCTTACAGGACTTTTTTTAAAAAGTTCCAAATGTCCGCGAGAACCAACTTTCTGCTATGAAATCTTGTGCGGTTGGTATTTGTATTTTTTAAGATTTGGGGCTTAGTGTTGAGGGCTTATCCTATACAGGGCGCCATTATCGCCGCATACAATAAGGTCTCCGTTTGGGCGCAGGGATAAGCTGCGAAGGCCATTGTCTGTAAAATGATTGTATTGCATCCAGTGGTGGCCGGCATCCTTACTGTACAATACCAGTCCGTTTTCGCCCACAGCCCAGCCGTTTTGGCTATCCTGGAAAAAAATATCCAGCAGGTTATAATGGGCAATTGTCAGGTCATTGCCATTTCTCAATCGCTCCCAGCTATTGCCGCCGTCAGAACTATGAAAAACACTGCCATTATAGCCGCATACCCACAATTCATTTCCGTTGTTATGAATGTCCATGCCTGTAAAATCATCGCCCTGCACTTGCAGTATATTCCATGTTTGGCCCTTGTCAGTAGTTTTCGATATCACACCATAGCCGCACTGGTAACCTGTATTGCCATTCACCATCTTTATCCTGTTGATCTGGTAGTTAAGAGAATCCCATTTTATAAAGCCGCCGTAATTATTGATGTATGACATGTAGCCGCTGTAAAAACTCTGCCCCCCCACAACTATAGCATGTGTGGAATCAGTAAATGCAATATCATTTTCAGGCAGGTACTGCATCTGCGAAAAATTCCAGCTATTGCCCATATCATTTGTGTAAAGCAGTTTGCCATCATAACCACAGGAGTAGATAGTACTGGATGCAGACTGCACCAGTCCAAACATTTCCTTCCCAGCCTGCGGGAAAGTATCCTTTTTCCAGGTATAGCCCCCGTCACGGGTTGTGAGGATGACTGCATTGTAAAAGCGCTGCCCGCCTGCTATAAAGCCCAGAGTATCATTTACGAAAAATATCCTGTTAAGGCGGTCAACAGATGTATGGCTGTCTAATTGCTGTACATTCTGAAAATAAAGCAGGTCTTTTTTGCAGGACAAGGAAAAAATGATTGTAATGAGAAGAAAATAAAAACCTCTCCCCAACCCTCTCCAAAGGAGAGGGAGGTATGACCTAAAGTCGCTTTTTTGAGTGGGGTAGTTTGACAAAATGATTATGAAAGGGTAAATTTAATAAGACTGGCTTAATAATTCATTTTCTTAAAAATAGCATTATCAACAGAATACTCAATGCCTTATGTCGCTAATGCCTTCTATAACCCGTTTCATTATTTCGTTTTGTTCGTATTTGTCCTTAATAAGAGAAAGCGCATTCGTGGCTATCGCTTCTGCAAGGCCCTTATTTTCCAGGCACCATTTTATAGCACTTGCAAATTCGGCAGGCTTGTTGGCTGCCAGGTAATGCGTGCCGGACGTGGCTTCTATGCCCTGCATGCCCACATCCGTACTGATAACTATTTTGCCTGCGGCCATGGCTTCCAGTATTTTAACACGAATACCTCCCCCCGCTTTTAGCGGTACAATAAGTATTTTTTTATCGGCTATGAAAGCCGCAGCGTCCGGTACTTCTCCTTCGCAAGACACACCTTCTATACCCATGTTCTTAAAACTATCCGGCATATACCTGCCTGCAAAAGAAAACCTGAAATCCGGCAATGCCTCATGCACAAGTGGCCATATATCCTGCAGGAACCATTTTATAGCTTCCATATTGGGCAGCCAGTCCATTGCGCCAATGTGGTAAGCTTCCCATTTTTCGTTCTGCCCCGGCATGATCTCCCTCATATCAATTCCATAAGGCGCAATGATATAAGGCGTCTTATTTCCCGACGACGCAATAAGCGCGGCATCTGCACTTGTGATGGGCAAGAGAAGGTCGTATTGTTGCCATGCATGCTCCTCAAAATGCAACATGCGTTTTGCCAGGTTGCCGAGGTAATATTTCTTGAAAATGCTTTTAGTATCATGTGCCAGCCTTTGCCAGACCTGGTATTCAATATTATGTACCCTTAGCACTAAAGCGGCCGAAGTATGCTTTTTAATAAATGGAATATAAGTGCTGAGGAAAACACTTTCTATTTGTATCACATCAGGCTTGAAACTATTTATTACTTCTTCCAGTTTTTTAATAAAAGAAGCATGGTAAAAACGATCTGCATGATTGGGCCGTTTGCTAAATAGTAAATTACTTAATGTGCCGAAAAAATGGATGCTATTGTCAATATCAACCGTGCTGAAACCATTAGTATGCTGATACAAATTAGATAATTGCTCGGCAGATACGGGATGGCGGGTGGTATGCATGGCCAGGAGATAGACCTCCTTGCCGGCATTGTGATAGCCGTCTATCATAGCGTTCATAGCCAGGTTGCCCCCGTCTGTCAGCGGATAGGGTATTCTGTTGGTGAGAACTAAAAAGCGCTTTTTTTGCATTATTGCCGTCAACAAATATAAAACGCAAGTTTGAAAGAGTTATTTTTACCTGACACAAAGAAAATTAGCATTGCAGCCGTAACGAGCCTTTAATTATGGGGTTTTTATTGCATTTAATGTGACAATGAGAATTCGTAAAACATATTTTGACCTTGCCGCCAATTAAATTACATATAGTAGCCTTAGACATTCCCTATCCCTTGGATTACGGAGCGGCTATTGATATGTATCACAGGATAAGGTATTTGCATGATGCAGGCGCGGAGATATACCTGCATTGTTTTCAGTATAATGGCAGGCAGGAATCGGGCGAACTTAATAAGTGGTGCAAAGAGGTATGGTATTATCCCCGCAAAACCGGATTGGCAGGCTTGTCGCTCAGCATTCCTTACATGATATTCTCCCGCAGGGATGCCTTGCTGCTAAAAAGGCTACAGGACATTGAAGCGCCCATATTGTTTGAGGGAGTGCATTGCTCTTATTACAAGTCTGACCCGATACTGAAAAACAGGTTCAAGATCATCCGCAATCACAATATTGAGCATGACTATTTTCAGCAGCTTTATGAAAAAGCAAAACATCCGTTTAAAAAACTCTATTACAGCATAGAAAGCCGCTTACTAAATAAATATGAACACAACCTGCAAGATATACAGGCCTTTCTGCCCATCTCCACTTCGGATTTTGATTTTTTAAAGAAATTATATCCTGGAGCAAAGTTTTCGTTGACGCCTCCTTTCCATCCATACAAGAAAGTATTATCAGCAACCGGCAAGGGCTCCTACTGTTTATTTCATGGCAACCTGGCGCATATAGAGAATAGCGAGGCTGTTTTTTATCTGCTGAATGAAGTATTTTCTAAAATAGATGTGCCCTTTGTTATTGCAGGAAGGAACCCATCGGCGGAAATGAAAGATGCTTGTGCCAGGCTGCCTAATTGCAAACTGGTTGAGAATCCCTCAACAGATGAAATGGAACAGCTGATGAAGGAAGCACAGGTGCATGTAATGATCACTTTTCAGCCAACGGGTATGAAGACAAAACTGCTAATCGCCTTGTTTTATGGCAGGCATATATTGGCAAATGATGCTATGCTGCAAAGCACAGGCCTTGAGGGCACTTGTGCGATTGCTAATACCAACGAAGAGATGTGTAATAAAATAAAGCAACTCATGGAGCTTCCTTTTACGGAAGCCGATATTTTATCGCGTTCGGAAATATTGAAAGAACGGTATAATAATGAAGTGAATGCAGGGCGGATTTTAGCCCTGTTGCCGCATTAGATCATACCTGCGGCAGATACTTCTTTAATAGCGCCTTGTTCTATTTTCACTACGCGTGCTGGAAATTTCTGTATGATGCTGTAATCGTGTGTGGCCATGATGAAAGCAGTATGGTAATCGCGGCAGATATTGAAAAGCAATTGCATGATCTCATCTGTTGTTTCGGGGTCGAGGTTACCTGTAGGCTCATCTGCCAGTATTAATTTGGGATTGTTGAGCAATGCACGGGCAATATCCACACGTTGTTGCTCGCCGCCCGACATTTCGTAAGTCATTTTATAACCCTTGCCTTTGAGGCCCACTTTGCCCAGTACGTTTTCGATTTTTTCCTTCATCAGCATTTTGTCTTTCCAGCCGGTTGCTTTCAGCACAAACTCCAGGTTGTCATATACATTCCTGTCGGTAAGCAGTCGGAAATCCTGGAAAACCACGCCTAAATTCCTGCGCAGCAAAGGTACATTCTGCCATTTCAGGTGCTTGAGGTCAAAGCCTGCCACCTCACCTTCTCCTTCTTTAAGGTACAAATCGCCGTATAAGGTTTTAAGCAGGCTGGACTTGCCGCTGCCTGTCTTGCCTATCATATACACAAACTCACCAACACCTACCTCGAAATTTATATTGGACAATATCAAACTGCTGCCCTGAAAAATATTGGCATAACGCAGGGATACTATATTATCATTCATCGGATACTATTTATACAAAGATAGACCTTGATTATTTCGATTTTAATTATTTTTTTTTGCCTCAATAAGTGCTTCGCCGTTTGCATGATTTAAAGATAACAGGTTTTTTCCCGCAGAAACCCGCTGAAAACAGACATGATAAATTTAGCATTTTATCTGTGTTTTTTTTGCTTTTTATCTTTTAGCAATTCACTGATAATAAAAGTTTGTGATCTCATTTCAAATTCTGTTCTTGAAGCTGTGCCAAGTACTCCATATTTTTTGTCTAAATGAATATCCCAAGATGTAATTCTATTTTTTGATCTTTTTTCCGTTTTCATTTTCAGTGTTAGTTAGTACTTGTCGTTTATAAAAAGGTTCGTTTTTTAAACCACTAAGTTCACAAAGGTATTCACAAGGTTCACAAAGAGCTTATTTTAATCCACATTGAAATTGCCGCTTTTTTCCGGTTTTTTCCGCTTGTGGAAATTTGAAATTGTTGTAATTTATTGATAATCAATGTTTTGATTTAAAATTTCCGATTTATTGAAAAAAATGAAAGTGGCAAATTTGTGGATCAGGAAGTGTGGTCTTACTACTGTAAAAGTCTAAATTTTTAAGGAAGTTTTAGCTTGACTCCGGCAGAAAAAGTAGACTTTAATTTCATGTCCCCGAAGGGTCGGGATTTGCAACAAAGGTAGGACTTTGAGGAGGGTTTTTCAAAAAAAGATGTCCACATTTTTGTTGTGTTGCAGGGTTCTAAAATGAGCTTAGGTAATGCTAATAATCTGCTTGGGAGTCCCGAAAAGGAGACTCCCAAGGGAAGTAAACTTGATTGTCCATTTTACGGGAAATAGCGATAGATTTCTTTGCGATTTAATATTCTGCTTAAAATAACGGTATCATTTTCAAGAAAAAATCCCAAACGATAGTCGCCGATTCTTATTCTATATGCTTTTGACGAACCTTTGAGCTTTTTGACGTTTTTTATTTGTATCACAGAGTCAACATCTAATATTTGTAATGTTATCTGTTCTACTTCTTGTTTTATAAGTTTAGGCAGACTTTTGATGTCTTTATTGATAGAAGGCCTTACTATTACTTTCATTCACTTTGCAGGTTTTTGAAAAAAGTTTTTAGAGAAACTTTCCTTTTATCGTTTTCGCCTTCTTTCATAGCACGTAGTAAGCCTGCATCTTCTTTATCTTCGTCATTAAGAATGCCAATACTCAATTTAAGTTCGTCGGCAAGTGCTTTTAAACGTTCTGCCTGCTTTTTGTTTTTAGGAGTTAAAACATAGCTTTCCATATATGCAATTTACAAAAAAGAGATGAAATGGTTTGCAAAATAACAAACGAACTGCATAATGAATTTGCTATTTTAACATGTCGTTCAATTTATAATAATTTCACCCCTTCGGGGTTTTAAATATCATACAAAAACCCCGAAGGGGTGGGATTATTATAGAAAATTGTTTTTTTATTTTTTAAAAACCCTGAAGGGGTGATTTTTTTTTCAATCACAAGGGGTTATTTTATCTATACTTTACCCCTTTTTATCTTTTAGCAATTCACTGATAATAAAAGTTTGTGATCTCATTTCAAATTCGGTTCTTGAAGCTGTGCCAAGTACTCCATATTTTTTGTCTAAATGAATATCCCAAGATGTAATTTTATTTTTGATCTTTTTTCGGTTTTCATTTTCAGTGTTAGTTAGTACTTGTCGTTTATAAAAAGGTTCATTTTTTAACCACTAAGTTCACAAAGGTATTCACAAGGTACACAAAGAGCGTCTGTATTAATCCACATTGAAATTGCCGCTTTTTTCCGGTTTTTTCCGCTTGTGGAAATTTGAAATTGTTGTAATTTATTGATAATCAATGTTTTAATTTTAAATTTCCGATTTATTGAGAAAAATGAAAGTGGAAAATTGTGGATTACGAAGTGTGGTTTTACTACTGTAAAAGTCTAAATTTTTAAGGAAGTTTTAGCTTGACTCCAGCAGAAAAAGTAGATCTTAATTTCATGTCCCGGAAGGGTCGGGATTTGCAACAAAGGTAGGATTTTGGGAGGGCCTTTTCAAAAAAAGAGGGTGCAATTCAAATTTTCGCTTCTAAGCAGCCTGTTTAAAGTCAATTTTTGTTAATGCGATAATTTTATCCCATCGCCCATTCATACTGACCACTCTCAGGTTAAGCATATTTTGCGCTCCTTTTTTACTCCACCTTTGCCCCGATAATTTCATTCTTTTTTGTACCACTGTTCTATGAGCAGATTCTATAGCACCTGAACCTATAATTCCAGCCCCTATTTGTTTGTATTTTTTATAGTTCATTCGTTGTCGGTTACCTTTATAATAGTCTATAAGTTTTCTTGCTTCTTTGCCATCACTTAATTTCTCTATGTTTTGTATAACAATGTCAACTTTACTTTTTAATAATAAATCCCCCTGTTCTTTAGCCCATCCTATTGCCTCGGGCTTATCTTTAAAATGATGCTCTGTAAATCCATAAAGATGTTCTATAGCATGGTAATAATCAAGTATTGATACAGCATATGGGTAAGCATCTTCTATCCAGTTCTTAATCCATGATGCACCGTCAGAGATAAAAACAAGGTGATGATTTGATACACCATAGGATTCTATTAAGCCATCCATCTGCCCGGTAAAGATTTTACTGTCACCTAAATGCGCCATATATTGCGAATGGCTTATACAGCCTGGCTTTCCGCTTGCCCTGATGCAATCTCCGGATTTGAAAATCCTTCCAACTTTTACTTCTTTCCAATCATCATTGCGGGTTAATATCATTCCTCCGTCAGCTTCCACGTACATCATCTCATCCCGCTTCACGGGTGTTAATGTGCGCTCATCCGGCTTTGTTGTTTTCCCTATTTGTTCCCCATAAGTATCCGTTACACGATATACCTGGCTCGCACTGACTTTAACCGATAAAAACTTATTGATAATATCGTTGCATTTTTGATAACAATCCAAATGGCCTGCATACACCATTAACTCCTGCATCAAACCGCTTATTTGATAGCCTTGATGCCCTTTGCTATATGGATGCTCATTACTTATTGTCACCTGACCCAGGGTCGTGAGGTTTTTTTTTACGCTTATCATTGGGCAACTCACCAATATTTTTTTCTAAAACAGAACGACCCAAACTTTGCCATATAGAAACAAACCCTTTCTCATAATCATAGAAATTGTCCAATTTGTTAAGTGCTTGCAGTTCATCATAACGAGTTCCTGCAATTCGAAGAAATTCTTCTTTTGTCATAACAGGTTGCTTTTGGTTCAACACAAGTTACAGTTTTTTATCTGCGAAAATCTGAATTGCACCCAAAAAAGATGTCCACATTTTTGTCGTGTTGCAGGGTTCTAAAATGAGCTTAGGCAATGCTAATAATCTGCTTGGGAGTCCCGAAAAGGAGACTCCCAAGGGAAGTAAATTTGCTTATTTACATTTCTCGCAAATCTGAAGATTTGCTACCCCCACGACGGAATCAGAGATTGCCGCCGAACAATAGTTTTCTTAGCTTTAGAAGACGACAGGCAACAGGGGCGGAATTGGCTCAATTATCAATTACGAACTTGTATGAATAATTGCGCCCGTTTGAATCTCTAAGTTGCAGTAAATACAGCCCATTTGCGGTTTTCAAATTGATCTCTTTTTGAAAATTATTATTGCTGATCGCAAACTCATCCTTATACACAAGTTCGCCTAGCATGTTTCTTATTTCCATAACAACTGTATTGCTATTATTTATCACTCCCGAAACCCTAAAACTTCCATTGTTGGGGTTCGGCCACACGCTTACTTTAGTTTGCAGAGGCTGCAGGGGCCTTACTGCCACCTGCTCTGTATCGCAAGGCTTAATATACATTTGGGGCAAACCAAAAAAAACAGAATCGCCAGATAGTAAGCCAATAGCATCAGGCATAAAAGCACAGGAGGCGCCCGCTAAATTAGGTTGTACTATTACTGAAATCGAATCTTTACTCGTTTGGTTATTGAAATATATTTTAGCATCCGGTCCTAACCGCATATCTGTTATATAATAATCGCCACTGGAATCAATTGTATATGCAGAGTTGATAATGTCTGCTATGTTAAGAACGCTTAGGTCGTATTGATAAATGGATTGATAGTTTTGTACGTACAGCTTTGAATTATCGGCAGAAAAACAAGCGCCGTATGGATCATCGTTTTTTCCATTGTAGGTACTACCTTGGCTTATTATTCCGATGCTAGAGCTCACTATGCCTGTAGCAGGATCAAAATTAAACAATTCAACTCCATCACCAATCAGAGATAGAGCAATATTACATAATACAATCTTAGTCCTATCAGGCGAGCATTTTATTACACCTGCCCAATATCCGCCAATACTTGGATTAGTCCCAAACACAGGTAAATTGCCTACTTGTGAAATAACAGGGATAGTATCCAATCCACCTGCATCCACATGGGTCTTTTCAAAAAAAGATGTCCACATTTTTGTAGTGTTGCAGGGTTCTAAAATGAGCTTATGTAATGCTAATAATCTGCTTGTGAGTCCCGAAAAGGAGACTCCCAAGGGAAGTAAATTTGCTTATTTACATTTCTCGCAAATCTCAAGATTTGCTACCCCCCACGACGGAATCAGAGATTGCCGCCGAACAATAGTTTTCTTAGCTTTAGAAGACGATAGGCAACAGGGGATATTTAATGGTATATACTTAAATAGTAGTATATAATACTAATAATTTGGTATATGTTTACTGTCGTTTAAATTATATCCATATTATGGCTTACGAAATAGAATGCGATATATTCTTGGGGTACATCTATGATTTGCAGTATAAAACACTAAGTCATAGCGTATCGAGACATGATTTAGCTAAAATACCGCAAATAGCTAATAGCAATTATTCGTTGATTTCATCCGTTAATGATGTTACATCAATTTTAGTTACCGAGGGTTTAATATCAAGGACACCTGATGGCTATTCAATGACTGATAAAGGGGTAGCCTTTCTAAACACAGATACATTCGTTGCCAGAAGAAAAAGATGGGATATAGACAACTACCATAAGAGTTTTCTTTACAAAACACGACATTGGTCTTATATGTTATCAGTTATCGCAATTGTATTATCCATATACTCGGTTGTGAAGTCTCCGAATGATACACAGCGTATATTGCTACTACCACCGCAACAACTGAACACACCAAATTCCACGCATGATACCTTACCTCTGAAGGATACTTCTTTGAAAATAGGGGGTAAATAACATTATCTATTATTACTCCAATCCAACTTAACATAACAAAACGCAGACAATTTTGTATGTCTGCATCCAGATAAAATCCACACATCTCTGTATGGATTTAGTTAATTTCAGTAAATCGCCATTTCAACAGACCATTCACGGCGAAGCCGCTAATCTGCTTTACGTGCGTTTGGTATATCATTGGGTTTATAATCCTCCAATACCAAGCGCTCCCGGCAAAAGAAATACTCCCTGGGGTCGTTGGAGGCTACTATAATGAGGCGGCCCTTTCCGTATTGCTCTATCCATGCGGCGTATTGTTCTACACCTTGCTGGTCGAGGTTGGTGCAAGGTTCATCGAGCAATAATATAGGGGTGTTTGAGAAAATAGCCTGTGCCAGTTTCACCCTTTGTTTCATGCCTGATGAATAATCTGCAATGGGTTTGTCCGCTGCCTGTTTTATGCCGGATAGCTCTATTATTGATTCTATATTAATCCCTTGTAAGGGTTGCTTGAATGAGAAATGGAATTCCAGGAATTCGCGAAAGGTAAGTTCCTCTACAATTTCCTGCCCCGGTGCGCAAAAACTAATAAGGGGGAAAATGGCGTTAGAATCTGGATTTTTATCGTTGGCCGTATATTGAACTTTTCCAAGCGAAGGGGCTTGCATAGCTGCGATGATGCGCAATAGGGTGGACTTGCCACAACCGTTCGGGCCAAGCAGGGCGTAAGCGCCTGGCTGATTAAAGGAATAAGAAATGTCTTTAAATATCCAATGCTTTATAAAGCGCTTACTTATATGTTCAAGGCATATCTTCATTGTGGCGGCGGATATAACCTTTCATGATGCCTCTCCCGGTTTCGCGTACAAAAGTGATGATCTCATCGCGCTCGTCAGATACAGGTATCTCGGTCTCGATAATGCTAAGGGCTTTGGAAACATTATAGCCACGCACAAAAAGGATGCGGTAAATATCGAGGATATGATTGATCTGGTCGATTGTATAACCCCTGCGTTTGAGGCCCACCGAGTTTACACCAACATAGGACAGCGGCTCGCGCGCTGCCTTTACATAAGGCGGCACATCTTTGCGCACCAGGGAGCCCCCTGTGATAAATGCGTGGGAACCGATGCGTACGAATTGCTGCACAGCGGTAAGGCCCGCAAGCACCACATTGTCGCCCACAATAATATGGCCGGCTAGGGTAGTGTTGTTTGAGAAAATGCAGTAATTACCCACTTCGCAATCGTGTGCGATATGGGTATATGCCATGATGAGGCAATTGTGGCCTATCTTGGTTTTGTTTTTATCAGAAGTGCCGCGATTGATGGTCACGCACTCGCGGATGGTAGTATTATCACCTATGATGGTAAGGGTATCTTCGCCTTTAAACTTCAGGTCCTGCGGTATGGCAGATATAACTGAGCTTGGAAAGATGCGGCAGTTCTTGCCGATGCGGGCGCCTTCCATAATAGTTACATTAGAGCCTATCCATGTGCCTTCACCTATCTCCACGTTCTTATGGACCGTAGTGAAAGGGTCTATTTTTACATTAGGTCCGATCTTAGAATCCGGGTGGATGTACGTTAATGGGTGGATCATTTCTTATCTTTTCGAACTATTTGGGCTACCAATTCAGCTTCGGTAGCGAGTTTATTGCCAACATAAGCGGTGCCGCGCATTTCACAAATACCACGGCGTATCGGGTTGAGTAATTCCAGTTTCAGTATAAGGGTATCGCCCGGAATTACTTTTTGTTTGAATTTTGCTTTATCAATTTTTATAAACAGGGTATCATAGTTTTCGCGGTCGCTGTAATTATTAAGCGCCAATATACCGCCTGCCTGTGCCAGCGCTTCTATCTGCAATACGCCCGGCATAATAGGATTGCCCGGAAAATGCCCTTCGAAAAAATGCTCGTTACAGGTAACATTCTTTATACCCACCACATGGTTATCGCTCAGCTCTATGATCTTATCTACCAACAGGAAAGGGAAACGGTGTGGTAATACTTTTGATATCTGGTTAATATCGTAAATAGCCTGCTGTGAAGGATCGTAATGCGGTACATCAGAAAGGTGCTTATTCCTTTTGATGAAATGTTTGATCCTCTTGGCAAACTCCACATTGCTCGCATGGCCGGGACGGCTGGCTATGATATGTGCCTTGATATTGTAACCAACCAAAGCAAGGTCGCCTACAACATCCAGCAATTTATGCCTTGCAGGTTCATTAGGGAAATGCATTTGAATATTATTCAAAATACCTTCCTGTTTAACCTCTATTTTCTGCTTGTTAAAAACTTTTGCAAGATGGTTCAGTTCTTCCTGGCTTACCACTTTGTCTACAACTACTATAGCATTGCTTAGATCTCCACCTTTTATCAGGTTGTTGTCCAAGAGATATTCCAGTTCGTGCAAAAAGCAAAAAGTACGACAAGGCCCGATCTCATCGCGGAACTCTGAAATATGCTTTAAGGTAGCGTGTTGAGTGCCCAGCACAGGAGAGTTAAAGTCGATCAATGTGGTGATCTGGTATTCGTTGGAAGGAACAGCCAGCATATCCACATTCTTTACGGGGTCGTAATAATGTATATTGCTGTCTATCGTATAAACAATGCGTTTGGCTTCCAGTTCCTGTATGCCCACACTTTCTATCGCTTCTATAAACAACCTTGCACTGCCATCCAGTATCGGTACTTCCGGTCCGTCAAGTTCTATCAGCACATTATCAATTTCCATCCCCACAAGGGCAGATAAAGTATGTTCAATAGTGCTTACCCTTGCCCCGTTATATTCAATAGTTGTTCCGCGGGATGTGTCAACCACATAATCGCAATCTGCTTTTACAACCGGCTTATCGGGCAGGTCGATGCGTTGAAAGCGTATCCCGAAACCCGCGTTGGCAGGTTTCATGGTCATTGTTACTTTTTCGCCCGTATGCAGCCCTACACCCTGCAGGGTAACTGAGCCCTTTAGTGTTTGCTGGTTTTGGGCAGATGTTTGTTGATGCACTATTTCTGTGGTTTTTTGCCTTGCCTCTGTCTGTGTTAAAATATCCGTACTCACTTCTTGATCTCCATGTTTTGATTGCTCAATATCGCTGTAAGCTCCTGCACTGTTTCTTCCAGTTTCAGAAGCCTTTGCTGTAACTCAGGCAAATTTCTAAAAATTGCCTGACTTTTTAATGAACTTTTATAATCGAATGCCGGCGTTCCGTTAAGAACTGAATCGGGCGTAGTTACAGATTTTGACAAGCCGCTTTGCGCATTGATCTTTGTGCCATCAGCTATCTGTATATGCCCAACCATACCAACCTGGCCGCCTATCACACTGTTTTTACCAACCTTTGTGCTGCCCGAAACACCTGTTTGTGCAGCGATAACCGTATTTTCTCCTACTTCTACATTGTGGGCTATCTGTATAAGGTTATCCAATTTCACCCCCCGGCGGATATAGGTTGAGCCCATAGTAGCCCTGTCAACAGTAGTATTAGCGCCTATTTCCACATCATCCTCCACTATCACATTGCCTATCTGCGGCACTTTTTTATAAGAACCGTCTTTTTGCGGTGCAAAACCAAAACCATCGCCACCTATAACAGTGCCCGAATGAATAACAACCCTGCTACCTAATGAACAGCCATCGTATATTTTTACGCCTGCGTATATTTTAGAATCTTCGTTCACTATCACATTGTCGCCTATATAGCAGCCGGGATATATTTTCACCCTGTCGCCTATCATCACGTTATCACCTATGTAAGTAAAGGCACCTATATATACGTCTTTACCCAGCGATGCGGTTTTAGAAACAAAAGAAGGTTGTTCGATGCCATGCTTGCCGCTGCGGGAAATGATCTCATTATATTTCTCGAGGAGTAAGGCAAAACCACTGTAGGCATCTTTTACCCTGATAAGTGTAGGGCTTATTTTTTGAGAAAGCTCCAGGGAATCATTAATGATAATTATAGATGCTTTTGATGTGTAAAGGTATTCTTCATATTTGGGGTTAGCTATAAAACTCAGAGAGCCTTCAGTAGCTTCCTCAATTTTTGCAACATGGCTCACCTTGGCATCTGGCTTGCCATCTATTTTCCCTTTAATAAGGGTAGCTATCTGTAATGCTGTGAACTGCATGAACGGTTGAAATTACAATTTCTGTCTTACATTAATTAAATGTTACCATTTTTTATAGTCTGTCAAGCCTGAACATAGCAAATGTAGTTCTTATGAACGGGTCGGGCAAGTGCCTGGTTCACCAATGAATCATCAATTTCGTAAATATCTTTTGAACTTCCATCTTTCATAGCGATCAATATCTGCTCGTCTGCCGGGCTATAAGCGCTATTGGAGGTTGTGCCATCAAATACAAAATAATTCACATTTTCCTTATCTATACCATTTAGCTTTTCTGCTTCGCTCCTCTTCTGCACCAAAATCTCTGCCAAAGATTGAGAACTGAGGATTACTTTATACAATTTTCTTAAAATTAGCATTTTGCATAGCATAGATAGGGTTTTGTCGCTATGCGTTTGCCATACTTTAATAGAAACATAAATATCTGAGTCGTCCAATTTGCAGAATTCTTCTAAATGCCGGGGATCTTCTTTAAAATCTTTTTCGGTGAGCTGTCGGTACAAAAAATGTCGTAATGCGGGTGTCGCAAATAATTCCTCCCCATTTTGAGCAAGCTCTTTAGCGCGTTTTAAAATATTGATAAGTAACATTTCTGCTCCCAATACTGTTTTATGCAGGTAAACCTGCCAATACATTAGCCTGCGTGCGATAATGAATTTTTCAACGGAGTGGATGCCTTTTTCCTCAACCATTAATTCATTGTCTTTAACCGTAAGCATTTTAAGAATACGGTCGTAGCCAATTACACCTTCCGAAACACCGCTGTAAAAGCTATCACGGTTCAGGTAGTCCATCCTGTCTACATCCAACTGGCTGGACACCAACTGGTGCAGGTATTTATTTTTGTAAGAGTGGTCGAATACATCGATGGCTTTATCGAGCATGCCTGAATATTCCACATTCAGTTTCTGCATAATGAGGTGGGATATCGTTTCGTGCGAGATGCCATCGACAAGAGAATGCTCTAAAGAATGAGAATAGGGGCCGTGGCCTATGTCGTGCAGCAGAATGGCTATGCGTGCAGCCAGGCATTCATCTTTTGAGATTAGAATATCTTTTGCTTTCAATTCATCCAGTGCGCGCTCCATAAGGTGGCAGGCACCAAGGGAATGATGCAGGCGGGTATGTGTTGCACCGGGATAGACGAGGGTAGCAAGCCCCATTTGCTTTATATTTCTAAGCCTTTGAAACCAGGGGTGTGCAATTATTTGTAAAAGTTCCGGCTCAGGAAAGCGCAGGAATCCATAAACCGGGTCATTGATGATCTTTCCTTTTGTGCTCATTTACTTATGTCCATTGTCCCATTCATCTGTGGAAGTATGCTCTACAGGCTCGGCTTCGCTCCTGCTGCTGCCATAGGTCGATTTGCGCGCCTCGCTTACAGGGTCAGTTACATCGCAATCATCAAAGCCATCGGGTTCTTTAAAAACTGCGTCGTAATCTATCTTCTCATTGTTTATCCTGAGCGATTTGTCCGCATAAACCTTTTTCATAAAGATAGCCCAAACGGGTAAGGCTGCCGCAGCGCCTTGTCCCATATCCTCAGTCCCGAAACGGAAAACACGGTCGTCATGGCCCACCCAGCCGCCTGCTATTATCTGTGGGGTATAACCAATGAACCATGCATCAGCCTGGTTGCTGGTAGTACCCGTTTTGCCGGCAATATCATTTGTGAAATTGTACCTGAACCTCAGACGATGGCCGGTGCCCTGGTTCACCACCTCGCGCATCAGCTTTATCATTTTGAAGGAGGTACTGTTATTTATGATCTCTTTTTGTACAGGCGCGAAGGTTTTAAGCACCAGGCCATTCTTGTCTTCTATCTTGGTTATATAATAAGGTTGGGTATTGATCCCGCCATCCGGGAACATGCTGTAGGCGCCCAGCATTTCATAAAGGGATATATCGGCAACGCCAAGCGCCGCGGCGGGCACAGGGTCTATCTTGGAACTGATACCGCATTTATGAATGAAATCTACAAAGGCATTTATCCCCACCTGCTTTTCTATATAAAGGGCAGCATTATTTATAGATTTCGCCAGCGCAACCGCCATACTTACGGTGCCATATCCCTGGTGATCGGCATCATAGGGCTTTGTCATATATTGCGGAAATTCCTGGGGAGAAGTGGACACAGTGCCGCAAGGCGAAAAACCATTGTCAACAGCAAGGCAATACAATATAGGTTTTATCGTAGAGCCTACCTGCCTTTTGGTATTGATGTTTACGTGATCGTACTGAAAATAAGTGTGGTCGATGCCGCCCACCCATGCTTTCACTTCGCCGGTGAAAGGGTCCATGCACATGAAGCCAGCCTGTAAATAGAGCTTCATGTATTTGATGGAATCTATAGGGCTCATTATTGTGTCTTTATTATGACCCGGGGCCCATGAAAATACTTTCATCTTCACAGGTTTGTGCATTTCAATATCTATCTGGCTTTCCGGCACGTCCATGTCCTTCATTGCCTGGTAGCGGTCGGATTGTTTTATCGCATTGTTCACTACGTTCTTTGCATCCTGGTTGTCCCAAATGTTGCCGCTTTGGTACATATGCTGGCCCATGAATACTTTTTGATAAGTAGTAAGGTGCTCTTCAACAGCCTCTTCGGCATATTGTTGCATTTTTATGTCGAGGGTGGTATATATCTTGAGGCCGTCTTTGTATATATCATATTTGCTGCCATCAGGTTTCTTAAGGTCTTTGCAAATTTGTTTCACCTGCTGCTCTACCACCATCCTGAAATAAGGCGCCACGCCTTCATGATAATCCTGTTTGTGATAATCCAGTACAATAGGCTTTTGGGATAGTTTTCCCGCTTCTGCTTCAGAGATATAGCCATATTTGGACATTTGCTCCAACACTGTATTGCGGCGCTCCATTGACAATTTGAGGTGGGTGCGGGGATTGTAGGTATTGGTTGCTTTCAGCATGGCGATGAGCACGGCTGCTTCCTCCACACTTACTTTGTCTGGTGTTTTATTAAAAAAGGTCATTGAGGCATTTTTGATGCCATACACATTATCACTGAAAGGAACAATGTTGAGGTATAAAGTAATGATCTCGTTTTTGGTAAGGTTTTTTTCCAGCTTCACCGCCATTATCCACTCTTTCAGTTTTATGAGCGGCATGGTGAGCTTACTTTCGTTTTTCCTGGGGAAAAGGTTCTTGGCAAGCTGCTGTGTAATAGTAGAAGAACCTCTTTTTTTGCCGGTCAATACATAAAATGGTATGGCAATAGTGCCGATGGCATCAATGCCTGAATGCTCATAATAACGTGCATCTTCTGTAGCAAGCAATGCAGAAATGATATTGGGCGATATTTCGCTGAACTTACTGGTCGACCTGTCTAAAACATAATAACGGCCTATTACTGTGCCGTCGTTGGCTATTACGTCGGATGATATGGCACTGTTGGGATTTTCAAGTTCTTCCATGGATGGCATATAGCCCATCCAGCCCGCGTTTACCATCAGCACAAATGAAGTTAAACCCAGCACGCCTAAAAGAAATACCAGCCATAGTATCTTAATACCCCGACCGGAACTTCCTGACTTGCTCTTACTGTGCCTGCTATGTTGGCTATACCTGCTTACTCTTGACAATTATTTGTTCTTTTAATTTAAAACGCTATATAGTTCCCAAACCTACATAAAAAATAACTCAATTACTCAATTATACAATATCTCAATTGCTCAATACTCAATTGCTCAATATTCGGGTTTAATTCCAATTTTTTGCTTTTGCCCATACAGGGCATTCTTCATTTTATAAGTTAACTGGCTTATCTACATAAGCCAACATTGAGCAATTGAGCCATTCCGCCATTAAGAAATTACACTTCCTCATCTGTTACAAAATACCCAACAGTCCTTACAGGATTGATAAATCCATACAAACGTGTTTTAAACTTAATGCTTTTGCGTGCAGTCTGCAAGAAAGGCATTAAAAAATTGTCCACATTTTCCTGTTCTGCACTCGCCAGGGCCTGTTTGGCATATTTCTTTTTCAGATAGATATTCATAAATCCGGCAAAGTTGCTGCCCAGTTTGGGGTCAACCACGCTGTTTGCATATTGCATTGGCGTGCGATTGCCACGGAAAACACCGACCTGGTGCAGGTAATAAGTTGCCCCCTTGTATGCCCAGTAAGATTTATTGCCGGCAGCATCCGCTTTCTTATATCGGAAAACATAATAAGCAAGGATAAGGCGGGGCAATAACAATAAGAACAAAAGAAGGGCAGCAATAATGCCCACAGCTGTCCATAATATTTTTTGGATAGAGACAGGTTTTTCCTGCGTCTTTGCAGCTTGTTTGTCTTCCTTTTTCAGCACATCTTTTTTGTGCAGGTATACTTCGTCAATAGGTGCAGGGTTGGGGAAACGCTTAACTATGGAAGCGCCGTTTTCCTTTTCTCCCACTTCCATTTTTTTCAGCGCTTCGGCATAAGATACGGCCGTAGCCTCCTCTCCTTTTTGCACAGTGCTCAAAGGCACGTCTATGCTGTCCCGCTTTATCTCGGCAATTTTCAAGTCCATGCTCACCGTCATGGAGTCTTGTAAATTATATTCCTTGTCGTGAAAAATGAAATGCTTCACTCTAAGGTTCATGGTCTTTTTCAGGGTGTCTATATTTTCAATGATACCATCTGCAGCCAGCCATGCCTTAGGCGGTTGCATGGGTGGTGTGCCATCTGGTTTAGGGCTTTCCCTTGCATCAGAATTACCAACTGTGGTGTCAAAATCCATCCATCCCAGGCCCGGAAAGTAAACTTGCACCCATGCATGTGCCTGGTCGGCGTAATACCAATACCAGCCCTTGTTCTTATCGCTTCGGTCCATGGTAAGGAAGCCAACGGCAATGCGGGATGGTATGCCTAATGAGCGCAGCATGAAGAGGGTAGCACCGGCAAAATAAGCGCAATAGCCTTTGTGATTTTCGTTCAGGAAGTACAGCAGTTTCGAAGCATTGGGTATGTCCGGCACGCCGGGGTTATCTGTATAATGATATAGTGGGTCGCCATTCTCGTCTTTCGACATAAAATAGTCCCTTATAGCAATTATTTTATCTGCGGGTGTTTGTGCATTGGCTGTTACTTTATGTGCCAGGTCTGAAATAGTTTTAAACTTTGCATCAGAGGGCATATAGGTATAGTAGCGCATGAACTTAGGGTCCATTTTTGAATAGTCGGTATATTTCCGCATTACCTCGAAGCGCTGCTCCTGGAATTTCCTGATTTCGGGCTTGGGCGAATTATAAACGAAATAGGCACTGTTCAATTCAGAAACATAACTCTTGGCCCTGAACGCCGTTTTAAATTCATCCCTGAAATCTTTCTCTACGGTTATAGGCTGCACAAAAAAACCGGTGTTGGGTGCAATAAATGTGCTTGGCGAAAGCATTTTTGTATATACTTCCACTTCCACCGTTTTGCGGAATTTATCACCCATAGCGTTTTTAATAACGCTGGAATCGCTCTTCATGGAGAATAGAGGGACCTGAGTAGGATCAGGTGCAAAAAGGTCGTTATAAGGTATAGTGGAATCTTTTTCGAAAGTCTCGGTAAGCGTGTCGAATTTAGTGTAGTAAAACGCTGTCATATACAGCGGGTTCGGTATCTGCGTATTGGGGAAATAATTATCAATATGCGCGCAAAACATAAGTTCTTTGTCCCTGCTGATGCTGCCGCGTGGCTGCATCATACTGTCAAGGTCAAAAGTGCCGTCCCTGTTTTTGTGCATCATATTGTTCTTGCCGCCCTTGCCGCCGCCACCATAATTTGCCACTGTCTCCTTTATCTCTTTCTTCATCATCAGCACAACGCCACCTAATAATAAAGCAGCCAGTATGCCAAAGAACACCAAACGCCTGCTGAGAAACCACCAGAATTTTTTAGACTTGTCTTTATAGCCATATATCTGTTCGGCGGTAAAAACAATATATACAGCATAGAGCAGGGCAGGGACGAAGGCTTTTAAGAGGCCCATAACCGATTCTGTATTGGCCTTGGCTATCAGCAGGATGCAGGAGCATAATAAAGTAACAGACAGCAGCACTGCCCAATACCTTAAACGCACAAAACCCCAGCCCACCAGCCAACCTGTGGCAAAGAGTATGGCAAACACCAGGAACTGCACCGAAATAAAAAAGGAATCGAACTCGCTGACCGCCAGCCGGTCTAAACCTTTATAAATGACATATAGCCCAATGAGCAATAAAGCAAAACTGGGCAGAAAGCGAAAACGAAAAGCATAAAAGATAGCTGCAATGCCCATCCCTGCTGCCAGATACAAAGTTTGCTGAAACGCCTGTGCATGCAATATGGAATAATACTCGTTGGCATTCCATAATAAAAAGTAGCCCACAAGGGCTGTAGGCAGAATTAAAAAAATAAGTTTGGCCAGCAATTCATTTACAGGCGTAGCGCGCTGAATATTCATACGTTAATACAAGCCATAAATTTAGATTAAATATTTTTGTGGGTTTTGTTAAAAAATAAAATGAAAATCCCGTTTTGGTATTTTTTACCTTGGAGGGCAATGTCATTAAGTTAAGAAAAAAGTCCGAAGGACTGATATGATTATAGCAAAAACCATAGCAAAATGTATATAAACCCCAACGGGGTGATATTATTTAGTGAAGTACTAATCCTTAACTTAATGACATTGCCCAGCGGGGTAATATGTTGGTAGAAAATACATAACCGCTCCTCTATACCAAACTAGGCTGGCTGCCCCGCTATAGAATATTATTTATTGAAGACTGCGTTCAACTGAGGGATGGAATGGATTGGATGAGGCGAAAAGCTGTTCTGCATCGGCAACGTCTGTTGCCCTCATTTTACCGTCTTCGGCAGCCATTTTCAAGTGTCCGATATTTTCGGACAGTTCACTGCCTTCTTTTTTCAGTTTGGATTTCAGGTCGCTCCAGTACTTCCGTGGCCTGTTTCCATTTGTTAAAGCCTGGATTACATCTATAACCGAAAAATACCATTTCTCAAGCTGCACATCCCAAAGGGCCCTTACTTTTTTATCTTCAAATATTTTTATGGCATCTTGTTGCTTCATATCTGAACTGTGACGTTTTTATTATTGTGATTTATGCGGGTTTTCTTTTCCAAGTTATTAAAAAAGGTGATACAATAACTGATTCTTTACAAAAGCATTGCCTGCAATCTGAGATTGCAAACCTCTACGACGTAGCCGGAGACATACGCCGAACAGTAATTTTAATAAATTACGCTTAACGGGGAAAATCCGCGTTTTGTTTTTTTACCCCGGCGGGGTAACATGTCGGTAGAAAATACGTATTGCCCACCTACACCAGCCCCAGGGCGGGCTGAATATTTACATAATGTGGCTATAGGGCTTCTGTGCGTTGAGTCGGGATTTGCAACAAACTGGCAGGACTACATAGACATGGGTCTGCAAACGCACAATCTCTACGACAGACCCGCGCCAGTAGAGCCAGTAGAGAAATAGCAAGCAATTTAGAGATAGAAATAAAGGAACTTTTAGACTTTTAAATCCTGTAATCTGGATTAGCAACAAGTTTATCAAAAGCAATTTCCATTGCATTGTTTCTATCTTTTTCATTTGTTGTTTTAGGTATCAGTTCAAACTCAATAGTTTCTCCTTCAATTTTAATGATTCTGTATGAAATATTTTGCTTAAATGTTATAATATCTCCTACATTTGATGTAATCTTTTCCATTATTTAATATTTTAAACAAATATACCGAATATTTGAATTGATATATAATAAAGAAAGCAAAATTAATTTTTAGTTTCCGTTATCGCAGGGTCAGTTTTGAAATTATCTATAGACATACAAATGTTTTAATCTTCCCAATATTCCGTGCCATTTTTATCAATATAACCATACTTATTTACAAATTTTGCATTCTCATTTGGACTTACTTTTGCTAACCCATTGTCAAATGACCAGACAATATCATATACATAAGGGATTATCAGCTTTCCAGACTTATTAATAAATCCCCATTTTTCATTAAGCATAACTGCTACTAACCCTTCAGAAAAGGAATGAGCGTTATCATAAATGCAAGGAATTATCAATTTCCCAGATTTATCTATATACCCACATTTTTCATTTAATATCATTGCTAACCCTTCAGAAAAGGATTCTGCAACATCGTAAATGCAAGGGATTATTTCATTACCTGTTTTATCAACAAATCCATATTTCCCATTTAATTCAACACGTGCCAATCCTTCAGAAAAGGATTCTGCATTATCATAAATAAGAGGGATTATTTCATTACCTGTTTTATCGACAAATCCATATTTTTTATCAAATTCCACACATGCCAATCCTCCTGAAAATGATTCTGCGTAATCATAAATAATAGGTATTACCTCATTACCAGTGATATCAATATAACCCCAAATTTCTTCACGCACTTCTTCGTCATATAATCCCATACATGCTAGTCCTTCAGAAAAGGATGTTCCTTCGTTATAAAAACAAGAGATTATTTCTTTTCCATTTTTGTCAATAAATCCCAAACCCTCACCGCTTAAGTGTACAAGTGCTAATCCTTCTGAAAACGGAGACACGCTTCTATAAATAAATGGAAGTACTTGTTTACCAGTTTTGTCAATATATCCACTTTTTTTTCCGTTCAACGCTACAATCGCTAAGCCATCATTAAAAGGTCCTGGTGTACTAGTAGATGGAAACCCATTATAAATACATGGAATTACTTCTATTCCGGCTTTGTTAATAAATCCCCATCTATTATTTATTTTAACAGCAGCAAAGCCCTCATAAAATCTTTTCACTTCATCATAGATACAATCAATGACAATCTTCTTATCAGGAGTACAAAATCCCCATTTATCTTTTTTACGGTAAGGAATTAAAATTGGGTCAATGGTTTGTAAGAGTTTATTAGTAATAGCAATTTGTTGGTTTACTCTTTGTAAACCTGTATTTGTTTTTATCAAACTGCTATTTTGCTCTTCGCTACTCATTGCTTAGGTTTTCAAGTTGTTCCAGTTCAGTTTGCAATTTATTTTTTGTTTGGGCAAAATATTGGTCCCAGTCTGTAATAGCAGCAATAGCCTGGTAGGTTTCGCTGTTTTTTATGGTGCTGATCTTTTGCACTAATTGCTCTATAGTATAACGCAATCGGGTTGTTTCGGTCTTCAATGCTTCATTCTCTGTAATGGTTTCGTGTTTAAGGGTAAATGGTTTGCCTGTTTCGAGATAATCTAAAATCTCATTAATTGTTTTCAGGTCGTTATTGTCTTTTGCATGTTTTGCTTTCATAAACAATTCAGTGGCTTCTTTTTCAAAGCTTTTATCTACCAGGTCGGGGTGTGTCATCTTGGTTATTTTCCTAAACTTAGTTTTCAGTTCCTTTTCTTGTTCATCATTTAATGCCGGTATGGTGTTCTTCTTCGTTTCTTCATAAGTGCCTTTATATTGTTCTTCCTCAGTCTGTGCCTCTTCGTAATTTTTCTTGGCTTCCGTATCATTGGGTTTTGCCTGTGCCTGTTTAGCTGCAAGTTTGCGTTTTAAAGAAAGTATATTTAGTATTACCAGACCTAATTCCTGTGTATGTTTTACTTCAAATTCATGAATCGTTTTTTCAAGGTCTGTCAGTTCATCTTCAAGGCTGCTTATCTGTATGGAAAGGGTATGTATCTCTAATTGCAAACCTTGAATTTCTGGGTCTGTCCATTTAGTAAGCGATTGGTAACGCCCTAAAAAGCCGGAAATAAGCTGCATGGCAATGCCATAAGACTTGTTTTCGATAGCTGTTATTATTTCATTAATATCTTCACCCAATTCTATAAAGGCAGCATTTTCAGTCAGTTTTTTTAGTTTGGTTGTTTGATAAGCTATGTCTTCAGTATCTTTTATTTCAATAGCATTCTTGTATATTTCAAGTCGTTTGAGGAGGGTAGCTATATCAATTGCCGGGGTGGTCATGGAATAGTAAAAATAGAAAAAGAATAATAATATTCTATAATTGTATTGCCCGCTACGGGGCAAGTGTCGTGGAGGGTTTGTTTTTCTACCAACATTTTATCCCGCTGGGATATACCGGTGTTATTGCGACCGAGCAGATTTGTCAACTTTCCAAAAGTTGACAAATCTTGTGTAGCGGGCAGACTTTTCCGTCTTTATTGGTGTTCAGCAGCCACGCCCTTGTATATGTTGGCAGCAAAGTGAGTTGGCAATACCAACAAATCATGTTTTTCAACCTAATCATCTGCATCCCATACTTATGCAAAATCATGCAGGTAATCGGGGCAAAAATCAAATTCATTGGGCCAATAAATGCCCCTGCCATTCTCGTATAGGCGCACTTGCTGAAAATAGGCATAATCCTTTAGGGCAGCGCTTAGTTTGTCTGTTCCAATAAATGGTTTGAAGTCAATATGTTTCTTCTTTCCATCATTAAATGTAAAGTCAATAGTAAGATCAGGATGAGTTTCAATATGTGTTATCCTCTGCATCATTATGGTAAAGGGTCTATTCTTTTAATGGTTTCTCCTTTGTTTCTTCTTTCCCAATTTTCTTCTAATTCTTTACGGTGCAGTATTGCCCATTCAATTGCAAGTAATTTTGCTCTTGCAGGTAGTTCGCCCTCAAGCATTTCCATGGTTTTAATGTCAAATATTCCTTCAAATTCTCCATACTCTACATGGAAATGTGGAGGAAGATGGTCCCTGTAAAACATCTTTATTATCAATCCATAAAACCGGGCAATCTCAGGCATGTAAGTTATCTATTATCAATGCTAGCTACAAAGTTACGTTTTATTTTAATATTCAATAAAGGGGCTTCACCTGAATATTATACATCTTTTTCCGCCTTTGTCTGTGTTCCGCAGCCAAGCACTGTATGTCGGGCGGCAACGTGAGCTGGCAATAGCAGCAAGATGCAGCAAAGCCCTACGCTAAATTTCGTATATCTGCAGTGTTGCGGTCCCGGTACTTCCTCTCCGAGATATAGATGCTGGTGATGAAGCCGGGGTTTTTGCTTTATTGGTCGCCTGAATAGTAAATCAATAATCAATCTCCATTTTGTAAAATCATCTGTAAAGCGTAACTTTACGCCATACAATGCTACATGATAAAAAGCATACAGCATAAAGGCCTTAAATTATTGTGGGAACAAGGTAATGCTAATAAATTACCGGCTGACCTTATAACGCGTATTGAGATAATACTGGAGGTGATTGATAGCGTAAAACAATTGCCACAGGATTTTGAGGCTTTTAGGAACTGGAACCCGCATAAATTGTCAGGTGAGTTTAAGGATTTCTGGAGTGTAAAAGTGAATAAAAACTACAGGATAATTTTCAGGTTTGACAGCGGCAATGCCTATGACCTCGATTATATTGACTACCATTAAAATGAATTTTTATGATAAAAAGAGCAATGAGAAATATCCATCCCGGCGAGATATTAAGAGAAGAAGTGATAAACGCTAACGAACTTAGCATTACTGATGCTTCAAAATTGTTAGGTGTTACCCGCACCACATTGTCTAATATTGTTAATGGCAAATCAGAGATCAGCCCTGAAATGTGTTATCGTATCGCTGCTGTGTTTGGAGGTAGCCCGGATATCTGGGCAAACCTGCAAACGAAATATAATTTGCGTAGCATTGAGGATAAAATGAAGCATTTTAAATTAAGCCCTTACAGGGCTAATATACGGGCTTAAAACAAATCAATATCTCTTCGCCGCAGCCACATTCCGTTGTGCCTCCAGTATAAACTGGTAGCCGATATTGTAAGCAAAAGGCGAACTGATGGGCATACGCTCTGGGTGCCATTGCACACCTATTGCAAAATATTGCGGGTCGCGAAACTCTATAGCTTCTATCACACCGTCGTGCGTTCTTGCAGCGGCTTTGAAATCGGCGCCTGTTCTTTCCACGCATTGGTGATGAAAACTATTGACGGTGCCGGAATCCTGTTTGATGATAGCATACAGGCGACTGTTTGGGTCCAGTTTCACTGTATGACTGGCCGTCTTGCCATTCAGGGTATTGTGTTGAACGCTTGTACCAAGATTGTGAGGTATGTCGGTTATCAGGCTGCCGCCGTTCGTAACGTTCATTATCTGCTCCCCACGGCAAATGCCAAGCACGGGTATGCGCATTTGCATGGCCATCAATACAGATGCTGTTTCGAGTGAGTCTCTTCTTTTATCAGCCTCTTCGCAAAAGCTCTGTTCATTTTCTTTATGGTACAATGCGGGGTTCACATCCTCGCCTCCGGTTAGTAATAAGGCATTGCATTGTTTCATTTTCACCATGGCCTGGCCGAGGCTCAACTTGTAGAGATTTATAAAGCGCACATTTTTTGCAAAATGTTTCAACCAAACAGTATCCGCGCCTTTAGCATCAAATTTGCTGATGGCAATAACAAGAGTATCATTACCTGCAAAGGCATTGCATTGAGCAAAAAGTAGGGCTGCGAATAAGTAATAAGTGAATCGTCGTTTCATTTTGTTTCCACCAGTTCTTTTATCTGCACTAAAATAGGGTTCCAGCCTTCGCCGTTATTGTATGTTTCTTTATATCTTTTTTCACCCTCAGCCACCCTAGCATAATCGCCCTGGCTTACACTTAATTTTGTTTGCCCCTCATGCGCGCTAAGGGTATAAGTAACGGTTAAATAATTTTCCGGAATATCTGGTATTGCAGAATTGTTGGGGTCTATGACGGTATATGCAAGGTATTTTCCCGGCTCTATATCAACTATATGACCTTTTACAAAGATCATTTCTTTACCTTCCCAGCTTCCTTTCCATAATAAAGGGCTTCCTTTTTGCCAATCAGAAACTGTTTCGCAACCAAACATATATTTTTTTGTCTGTTCAGGATTGGTCAATGCGTCCCATACTTTTGATGCAGGTGCATTTATGCTGATCTCGTTTGTTACAATTAATTCTTTACTCATTATGTATATTCCGGGAGTTGCTTTGTAGAGACGCCATGCGTAGCGTCTCTACACAAATATACAAACATCCTTGATTGTTAGAGATAGGGAATTCCATGCTGCAGCAATGGAGATTTGGTTTCCCTAAATCAATTATCTTGCAGTGTTTTAAATAAAGATATTATGTATCGTACACATACATGTGGAGAATTACGTATAAATAACGCAGGCACCGAGGTAAAACTTGCCGGATGGGTGCAGACATTAAGAAAATTTGGCAGCATTACATTTGTGGATATTAGGGACCGTTACGGAATAACACAATTGCTTTTTAACGAAAGCCTGAACAAGCGCCTTGATGAAACGCCTATTGGAAGGGAATATGTAGTACAAGTGGTGGGAAAAGTACTGGAACGCAGCAATAAAAATGCAAAAATAGATACAGGGGATGTAGAAATAGAAGTGAGTGATTTCGCTATCATGAATGTTGCAAATATTCCACCCTTTACTATTGAAGATGAAACAGATGGTGGTGATGAACTAAGAATGAAATATCGTTACCTGGACCTGAGGCGCAATCCCCTAAAGCATAACATGGAGTTGCGCTATAAAGTGAACCGCTCCGTACGAAATTACTTGGATGCACAAGGTTTTTGGGATATAGAAACACCTTTCCTTATCAGATCTACACCAGAGGGAGCGCGTGATTTTGTAGTGCCTTCAAGGATGAATGAAGGGCAGTTTTATGCCTTGCCGCAAAGTCCGCAGACATTTAAACAATTGCTGATGGTGAGTGGTTATGACCGCTATTACCAGATAGTGAAATGTTTCAGGGACGAAGACCTTAGGGCCGACCGCCAACCGGAGTTCACCCAGATAGATTGTGAAATGAGTTTTGTGGAGCAGGAAGATGTACTGAATATATTCGAAGGGCTCTTTAAGCACGTATTTAAAGATGTAAAGGGCATAGAAATAACAGAAGCTTTCCCGAGGATGACCTATGATGAGGCTATGTGGCATTATGGCAATGATAAACCCGATCTGAGGATTGAATTTAAAATTCAGAATCTAAAAGTCAAAAATGCGTACATAGAATATCTCAATAAGGGCGAGAAATCTAAAATGTTTAATAGGGATATTAGTTTTACTAAGTTATGCTCTCTGTTTGATGGGACTGATTTTAAAGTGTTCAATGATGCTGATACCATTCTCGCTATTTGTGTGCCGGGTGCAAGTGAGTATAGCCGCAAACAAACGGATGAACTGACAGAATGGGTGAAGCGCCCGCAAATAGGCATGAGCGGGTTGGTGTATATAAAATGCAATACGGATGGTACTTATAAAAGCAGCGTAGATAAATTTTTTAGTGAAGAAAAACTGAAAGACTTTGCTTCGTTTTGTGGTGCGAAAAGTGGCGACTTGATAATGATATTGGCAGGTGCGGAAACGCGCACCCGTAAGGCGATGAGCGAGCTGCGCCTGGAAATGGGGCAGAGGCTGGGCCTGCGCGACCATGCCATTTACAAACCTATGTGGGTAATAGATTTTCCACTGTTTGAGTATGATGAAGAAACGGATAGCTGGGCTGCAAAGCATCATCCTTTCACGGCTCCAAAACCTGAACAGGTGGAGCTGATGAGTATGCCTGACAGGTTTGGTGAAATAAAAGCAAATGCATACGATATAGTTTTGAATGGCACAGAGATAGGCGGGGGGTCCATTCGCATTTTTCAGCGCGACCTGCAGGAAAAAATGTTTGCAGCATTAGGCCTGAGTAGGGAAGAAGCTTACGAAAAATTTGGCTTCCTGTTGGGTGCCTTTGAATATGGCGCTCCGCCACATGGTGGAATCGCTTTTGGTTTCGACAGGTTTTGTGCTTTGCTGGGCGGACAGGAATCCATACGCGATTTTATGGCATTCCCTAAAAACAATGCCGGCCGTGATATGATGCTGGATGCACCATCTGCACTTGATGAAAAGCAACTGAAGGAGTTGAAACTGAAAGTGAATATTTGATGTTGATTAAAATGTTCTGTTATGATCAATGAAGACATACGCTGGATACAACGTTTTAGCAATTACAATAAAGCGCTTACCCAACTTGCCAAATTTGTCGCAAAAGGAGAGGCATTGTCTGAACTGGAGGAACAAGGGTTGATAAAGTCTTTTGAATATACTTATGAGCTTGGATGGAATGTGATGAAAGATTTTTACGAAAACCAGGGTGAGGCCAATATGCAAGGCAGTAAAGATGCTATACGGCTCGCTTATAAAAGAGGTTTGATAGAGGACGGTGAAGGCTGGATGGACATGATAGCGAGCAGAACTAAAACCGCACACACGTACAATCGAAAAACTGCTGAAGAAGTAAAAGAAACTATTCTTTATCAATATTACCCCTTATTTGAAAAATTAAAAGAAAAATTGCTGACCTTTCTGACTGATATTCAAAAAGAACTGTTGAATAAGAGCGAGTAAATATGAGATTTGGCCTAAAAGAAGAAGTAATTCAAAAGATCCAAAAAGTAGTTGCTGCTTTTCCTGAAGTGGAAGAAGTCGTATTGTATGGTTCCAGGGCAAAAGGAAATTACAAAAATGGTTCTGACATTGATATTTCATTAAAGGGCACATCAATAAAAACAGCCAGCCTTAATAAAATCATTCTTGCTATTGATGAATTGTCATTGCCTTATACTTTTGATATTGCCATTTACCATCAGATTGATAATAAAGATCTGTTAGATCATATTGATCGGGTTGGACAGATTCTTTATAAAAAAACGTAGCCTTACAATTCTATTCCTGCGCCAATAACAAAATGCCCGTTTTTGCTCAGGTCAAATGCGGAAGCGATGTGATAAAAATAGCCAATATTCAATCCTGAATAATAGAAGTGATCATTGATTCGAAAAAGGTTATTAAGCATAATACCTGCTTCGTGATAAGCATTGTCGGGTACTGAAATGTTTATTAATTGCGCCTGCCTGTTTGCAAGTGTGCCATACAGCATACTATACTGAACACTTAATGAAGGTGCAGAACTGAATTTTGCGTCCTTTGTTTTGATAGTATATAATTTCCAGTCAAAATCGTGCCGGAAGATAAAATTGGCAAATTGGTCCATATAGTAATCGTAGGGATAAAAAGTCATCATCCCGTTGAAGGCATATAAACCAACATTTTGGAACACGAAACCATTGCTGTTATATAGAAAGCCGTTGCCGGCAAATAGTTTTGCAAGCGGCAGGCTCTTATCACTCCATACCTTTCCCCCTTCCAGCATAAAATTTTCCATGCCCAGCCTGTTAATATGTTTATGATAAACCACTGCACTTACAGCCTGTGTATAGGAAGTTTGATAGCTTGCATCCTTACTTTCAATGTTGCCCCTGGTTATTCTGCTATACCATACCGGGTATTTGCTTCCCAGGCTTTGGTAATAGCCGAATACAGGCGCTGTATGTTCCCCGTAGGCATAGCGAAGATTAAGAGAAATTTCCTTTGCTTTGAAGCGCGAATTAAGCAAACCGTTATAATCGAACTGGTAGCCATACTTTGCAGAAATATATTCCTGCCTGCCTCCAAGTTCAGCCGTCCAATAGCCAAAACGTTTTTTTATTGATGCGCTATAGGATGCAACCGAATCCACTCTGTCCAACAGGTACATACTGATGCCGGTTTTGTCCAGTTCACGATTCAGCAGGATGCGCCCGGGATCTATAATATCATTATCATAGGCTACTTTAATAACAAATTCTTTGTAGGGATCTAAATAGGTTTCCGCAAACACACCATATTTCCAAGCGGCATCTGAGAAACCATACCCAAACCATCCGCCGAGGGACAGCCATTTCACCAGCTTTTCATTTGTCTGCAAACCCAGGCCCAGTCTTATATTCTCATATTCATTAAAGCGGATGATGTGATTCAGGTTTATGTCAAAAATGCCAAGCGGCAATTTCCCTTGTGGCAATTTTGAAAGCAATGAAACTATTTTTTCCCCATGTACTTTTTCCATTAAGCTGTCGTCAAACTTATAAGTGCGCGCTTCTTTTCTATCAAGGGCTACAGGTCTCAGGTTTCTCCAGGCAGTATCATTCTGTTCATCGGCGTCCGGAGATATCTTTACAGTATGTACTTTGTCAAAACGAAAATGCGGGTCTTCCTTCCAGCTAACGGAATCAATAACAGAATTCCCATTCATGTGGATGTAATAGGTATTCTTATCTGATTTATGTTCCATTTCTATAAAATAATTCAATTGGCTTGGAAACCATCTGCCTTCATTAGAGCCTGGCAGGTCAAGGTACTGATATTGTTGCTCCAGGCCCACACTGCGTTTCAGGTCGCTGTCGTGCGATTTTGCGATCAGGTAGGCTATGGCATATTTATTTGAGTTGATATAGACAGTTCCGCGTAATTCATTAGCATCTTTCTTAGGGCAAAAACTCAGAATCCATACTGTATCTTTTCCCTGCATCATTTCATCAACAAGATTAAATTCATATCGCTGTGCATATCCTTTTGACACCGGGTTATGATAGTCTTTACCATTAAGGTTTATATAGTCATTATAAGAATGAAATGGCAGTACGTCAGTAACAAGGCTGGTAAACATTGATTTTTTTAAACCGGAGAAACGCGATGCCACTACCTCTTCCTGCAAATGCTCAGGTCTTTGCCAGGTACGTATGCTGTATGTTTCAGACATAATAAGATGCTGATTGATGCTAAAACTTTTTAATAACCGGGTATTTTCACTTGTGTCTTTTGCAAGCGCAGAATCGGGGACAATGTCAGCTATCATTTTATAGTAAACATGGCAGCGATACCAATCATATTTATCGGGGTTGTTTTCATCTGTATGGGCAATTGCCTCGTTCAGGATGCGCTTTACTTTCTGATAAGGAGGTTTAATAACTACCTCGCTTAATATATCCTCCTGTGGTTTCAAAGCGATTTTCAAAAAAGGCATAGTGGCCTGAATGTTTAATTTTTTTGATTCATAGCCTAAGTAAGAAAAAACAATATATGTCACATTGCTACTAAGTGATATTTCAAACTTTCCATTCAGGTCTGCAATACTACCCTGGCCTGTATTGCCATATTTTATGGTAGCAAAAGGTAATGCTTGACCGGTAATAGCGTCTGTCAGAAGGCCTTTAAGCGATTCCTGCGCTGACGTTTGTGTAAAAAACAGTATAAATAATAGTAAAAGTGTATTGCGCATTGTGTTATATAGTACCCGAAACAGAATAAATAAACGTTCTTGCAAAATAATATTTTGTATTATAAATAGGCTTATTATCTTTATGGCAGTAAATTTATAACATGAAGAGATTTTTCTTATCGATCCTAATAATATCAGGCGTAACTATTGCTTTTAACAGTTGTAACAATGGTGCTTATAATGCTGACCCTAGTGGCAATGTAAGTATGGCTCCGAACCCAATTTGGGTTGCGCCCGGAATTAATGTAAGCAGCAATTCTACAGATTACTTTAATGCTAAAATCAATGGAGTGCCTTATAACGCCCCAACTATTATTACAGCAACCTACGATACCATTCAATACGTATATGGCCTCACAGTAGGTAGTGGCAATACTTCTCATAAAATATTTACATTAGGTATTATAAATTTTAACTCTTTTGATACGGGCACATATAATATTCCCAATTCAAAAATAATTATTGAATATTTTGACAGCACAGTAACTTCCGCTACTGCTTTGGAAAACATGCAAACAATTACCGGATCTATAGTCGTTTCACACAAAACATCGAATAGCATTTCTGGTACTTTCATTTTTAGTCGCTACGATTCAATGCAGATAACTGGCGGTACTTTTGGAGCTTCCTGGTAGCATTTTATTGGTGGAGATAAAGACAAATGCTGTCACCTTATTTAAGTTCGAGGCGAAGAGGGCTTAATGTTTTACTTTAACTTGGCAGTTCCCAATCACCGTTCAATTTCAAAACCTTTTCTATTACATCGCGCACACAGCCTTTGCCCCCGGCATAAGGAGATACGTATTTGGAGACTTGTTTTATTTCTTGTACTGCATCGTTAGGGCAGCAGGGCAGGCCACAGAGCTGCATCACAGCATAGTCGGGAATATCATCGCCCAGGTATAACATGCTATCATAGGCTGTGTGATTGTCCCCAATAAGTTTCAGAAGCAATTCCTTTTTACTGTCAATGCCGATATACACGTCGCTGAGCCCCAGCTTTTGTAAACGAATTTTTACAGCTTCAGAATTGCCACCTGATATCACCCATATCTTATAGCCCTTCTTTATGGCTAACTGCATTGCATAGCCGTCTTTTATGTTCATGCTGCGCAGCATTCCTCCATCTTCAGTCAGCAAAAGAGAGCCATCTGTTAGCACGCCGTCCACATCAAACACAAAAGTGCGTATTGGGCTAAAAAGTTCGAGTATATTCATTCGGAAATCAAAGGTAATAATTCAAAAATCAAAATGCTGCGGACGATGGCTATCCCTGATTATCCCGCCATTCATACACCCATTTGGACTGTATCATTTCCAAATGCCCTTCATTGCATTCTTCGCGCTTGCCGGCAAAATTAGGTATCTGCATCACCCATTCTATAAGCTCGGTAAAACGCAGCCTGTATATTTTGCTCTCGCCAAAATCATCACCAAAGCGTTCATACAGCTTCATGGCTATGTCCTCGTGGTCTTTCCAATGTATGGGTGGTTCGTAATGAGCCATTGTTTATTTGTTTACCCCCTGCCCCTAAAGGGGAGGAGAGGTTTGGAATTATTTTTTATTCTTTTTGTCCCTCTTTAGGGGGCAGGGGTAGCTATTCCCCTGTTATCACTGATTGGTCCGGTATTGTCACCCATATTTCGCCACCGCCATCTTCCAGCACACATTGGCATCCCAAACGTGAGTTGATCTTGGGGTTGCGCGCCCTGTCGATAAAATCTTCTTCGCGGTCGCTTATTTCCGGTACAAATTCTTCGCCTTTCTCTAAATACAGGTGGCAGGTGCTGCAGGCGCAAACCATACCGCAATTATGATGCAGTTCTATATTGTTATCAAGGGCTATTTCCAATATGCTTTGGCCCGGAGCAATATTTTCTAAAGTAAGTGGTGCTAAACCCTTTTCTTCAAATTTAAATTTTATGCTATACATGTATTGTTTTATTCGTAAACAGGATGCAAATGTAGTTTAAACATCCTTTTGTTTGGTATCAGCTTTATAGGTGTTTTCTATAGATGTTGATATTGTTTTGTAAATAGCCTGCCAGTCGGGGTTTGATGATAATAATTCTATATGTTTTTCCATTGTGGGCCCGTCTCCCCGCCGTGCAGGCCCAGTTTGTATATTATAGGGGGATTCTCTTTTAATTCGCTCGAAAGTTTGTTCGATAATGGGCTGCAGGATAGAGTAGGGCACATTATGGCCTTTGCATATCTGTTCGCAAATAGTAATAAGGTGGGTTGTGAAATTATTGCTGATAACAGCCGACAGATGCAGCCAGCGGCGTTGCTCATCTTTGGCTTCAAATAATATATCCGTTATGCCGTGAGCAATAGCAAGCAAGTATTTCTGTGCCTTTGTAGATGAGGCATCCCAGGCACAGGGTATGTTTCTGTGGTTAGGGAGGTTGTTTTTTACTATTGAATATACTGGCCACAATACGGCGTGGTCTTTGGCGGCATGGGCAATAGCTTTAATACTTACAGAACCGGAAGTATGCACCAATACTGTTTTTTCAAGCGATATTTTTTCGGCTACTGTTTCTATTGCATGATCAGAAACAGCCAGGAAACAAATATCAGCATCCCCATCTGGTATATGCGATCTTTTGGTGTAAACATCGGTATTTATAGATGTTGCAAGGGCCTTTGCTGCCTCCTCATTACGCCCATACACTCCTGCACAATGATGCCCCGCAGAAGTGAGCCGTTTTGTGAGGAACCATGCCATATTGCCTGTGCCTATGATGCTGTAAGTCATGCTTTGTTTTTCAGATGCGAGATGTAATATGTTTCCATTAGTTTATGCACCTTTTCTTTCAGCCCAACTACATCGTCCAAAGTTAAACCTTCTGTTTCAATCGGCTCCAGGAAATGGAAATAGACCGGCATTGGCCGCATCCATGCCACTTTATTGTGCGGCATTATTTTACCTGTATTAAATATCAATGCAGGCATCACCGGCTTCTGCGCCCTGATAGCGGTAATAAATGCACCGTCAAAAAAGGGCTGCATGGGTTTGCCGGTTTTATTCCTCGTTCCTTCAGGGTAAAGGCACAAATTGATTCCGAGATCAAGTGTTTCCTGCATTTTTGAAAAACTTTCGCGCCGGCTGCCACCATCTTTCCTGTCTAACAATATGGAGCCTGCTTTATAAATAATACCAAATAGAGGTATGCGGGACATCTCTATTTTAGCCAATGTCTTATTTGGCCGGGGTATCCAGGGTGATGAAACCGGGATATCGGCTAACGAATTATGGTTGATAACTACAATATAGGTCTTGCCTTTTTTAAAATGTTCTTTCCCCTTCCTGAAAACCGGGCTGAAGGTGAGAGTAAGGTAAGTACCCATCCAACATTGGAAAGCTATATGCAGCGCCTTTGCTCTTTTAGGCTCAGGTAAGATCGATATCAACCAAATGGGGATGAAGACCACTAGCATTGTAATAACGAATAGCAACATGCTATAGATAAAAAACAGATGCCCTGGTATATTTTTAATAAATCTGATCATAAATTAAGGACTAGTCAAGCGACCAATCTATCGGTTTTTCTGCATGGTCCTGTAACCATTTATTTGTTTTACTGAAATGCCTGCAACCGAAAAACCCATTATAAGCCGAAAACGGGGAAGGATGCGCTGCCTTCAAAATTAAATGTTTGTTCTTATCTATCAGCATTTCTTTGCCCTGTGCAAACTTGCCCCACAACATAAAAACAAGGTTTTCTTTGTGTGCAGATAATATCCTTATCACATCATCCGTAAAAATATGCCAGCCTGCCTGGCTGTGCGACATAGGTGTATTGGCCTCCACGGTGAGCGATGCATTGAGCAGCAATACACCTTGTTTTGCCCATTTTTCCAGGTTCCCTTTTTTCGCAGGAATGTCTATGCCGAGATCCTCTTTTATCTCTTTATAAATATTTACTAAAGATGGGGGAGGGGTCACACCATCAGGAACCGAGAACGATAAACCATGTGCCTGCCCTGGGTTATGGTAAGGGTCTTGCCCCAGCACCACCACTTTTACTTTATCAAAAGGCGTGCAGCTAAATGCATTAAAAATAAGTGGTCCAGGCGGGTAAATA
>Ga0206970_10011_pt1 | contig 68072 bp, 68 predicted proteins | sample Alteio_BWOrgHeat_88_FD_152964 | JGI IMG/M metagenome (GOLD analysis project Ga0206970, IMG submission 152964) | Enriched cells from forest soil in Barre Woods Harvard Forest LTER site, Petersham, Massachusetts, United States -... | ecosystem: Environmental > Terrestrial > Soil > Temperate forest >... | reverse complement strand
GTGGCCGTAATTGGCTCTCTCTTACTAATGAAACTTCCTCCCTATATCCCCCACCCTATAAAAAAGAAACTTAGCTCAGACCTTGTTGAAGGTTTTAGCTACCTGAAAAATACACCTGCCATAAGTATTATATTGCTGATGCTTGGCTTAACGAGCCTGCTTGTATTGCCCTACAATACCCTTCTACCCGTATTTGCAAAAGTGATCTTTAAGGGAGATGCCGCTTTATCGGTTATCATGTCGTGTATAAGCGGCTGCCTTGCGGGCACATCAAAGGCATTGATAATACCTAACAGCACACTAAGTGTAAGTATTTCCCAAACATAATAATGACCTGCAAGCGTAAGTATAGCAAGCAAAATGGCCTGTATCATTGAGGCCACCTGGGTAAGCAATAATAGTTTATAACGGTTATACCTGTCGGCTGCAATGCCGCCGATCAATGAAAACAAGAAAGACGGGAACTGCGATGCAAACACAGTAAGGCCAAGCATAAAAGCGGAATGTGTCATGCTATAAACGACCCAACTCACAGCAGTGCGCTGCATCCAGGTCCCGATCTGGGATATGGACTGCCCTGCAAAAAATAATCTGTAATTATGATTTCTGAAAGCGTTGAAGGTGGTGATGCTCATACTTAACGCTGCAAATATCGGGCTTTACAAGGATTTTCAAACCCCAAATAAATATTTATATCAGGTCGCTGGCTATCATCGTCTGCCATTTTTTTTGTTCTGCGATATTTGTGCCGTGCATAGTTTCCTGTTCGTAGGCTTGTTGGCGCATTTCATATTCATTGCTCAGTTCGGAGTAAATGCGCATCAGTTCCTCTTTCATGCCGGGCGCATCGGGATCAATACCGTTCATGCATTTCTTTAGCTTGCGCGTATATACCTCGCAAAGGTCAAAATGACCCTGCTCATGTTCTAATATAGACTCTAATTTGGCGTCGGGGCGCACCCACGACTTGTTGGTATAAAACGTATTGTAAACAATGATCTCAGGTTTGCTACCCGGACCGGAGGTATTTGTCTTAAAGCCAATGCTACAGCATGTTGCCGCTGCAGACTCATCCCTGGCAGCATTCACCGCCCCTTTAAAATCATCCCAGGACAGTTTTCCATGTTCATGCCACTGAAAATGGTCAGGCGCGTTTTTGGGGCTTGTTTCATTTGTGGTGTTTTCTTTACCCATTGTAGGGTAACAATAAAAACAGGCTAATAGACCTGTTAAAGCATATACACAATTTCTTTGCACACAATTCATTATGCTGTTCTTTTTACCTTTTTAAAATTCGGGATCATTAAAATTACGGAAAAAATAAACATTGGTATTGCGTCGGATAAAATTTCCTGCACTGATTTAACAATTCTTTTATATAGACGTCTAAAATACTGCGTTTTTCACTCTTTTTCGGCGCTTTTTCCTCACGTTAAGCAATCAAAATGAAAGAGATAAGGCACACAGGGCCGGGAGCTTTTTTTAGTGTTAAAACGAAGCCTGCTAAAGGGCCTCCGGGTTTATTTGCTTCTCTATGGCACAGTTTTTTTAGCTAAATGATAAGGTGATTTTTTTTAAAAACAACAAAAATTCGAGGATATGAAACGATTATTTTTAATTCCGGTGGCTTTGCTTTTTGCCTCTTCTGCCTTTGCGCAGTCAAGATGCATAACAACGCCGGTGAGCGTAACAGGAAATAGGGTAACACTTACAAGCAGCGGCGCGAAGTCTGTTACCAATAATGAAACCTATGTTTATTACGAGCGCAATTGTCACAGGCGGCGCCATCATAGCCAAACAATTCCAACGGCCACGGCTTCTATGGATGCCTATTCATCAAAGCCTTTGCTCTTAAATTCAGTGAAAAATGTCAGGGCTATACCCGAATCATACAATGTCTCACTCAGTACCCCTCAAAGTAATGTAGCTGTTTGCCATGATTCAACATTGAATCTCACTGCAGATATTAATATGGAACGAGTGGCATCTTATACCGGTAACTATCCCGACAGCCATACTGATAAAGAATACAAGAAGGTCTCAAAAAGGGATTATAAGATGGCCCGCAGAAAGATGGCAAAAATAGAACGTAAAGAAGCCAGGGTAGCACGCAAATCTCATTCGGATGTCGATGTGAGGTCTAATGTTTAAACAATTTTTAAAGCATTTATAAAAACATTTTTTATGAAACGACTATTTTTAATTTCGGCATCTGCAATGATAACGGCAGCAAGCTTTGCGCAGACAGATGTCAACCCCGACAAGTCCCTTTATAATTTTGATAACCAGGGTTCGCCTAAAGCAGTAAGAAAGCTTGGTACTGCACCGGAATTTCCATTTTTGCGGCACATGACATCTGCGCACCAGGTATACGAGGCCATTAAAAAGCATGAGGACGACAATACTGCGGCGATGAATAAACTGAATGACCTGCTAATGCAAATTGGTTATACAAATGGTGCAAAAGACCTGCAGGAATCAGACATTACAATGTCTTACATCAAGCCCGGCACAGAAGGCAATATGGGGAGCAGGGGCTATGTATATGGCTATTACCAGTTAGAGGGCAATCCATTAGAATTCAAGGCATGGAAGATAGCGCCTAACAACAGCAACGCTTCCAGTGGTACAGTAAACAGTTCTATGTATCTTTTTGCAAAATGCGGTAATGCCTTCTATCCTAAAACGGATAAGACGGCGTGCATCAGTGTGCCGGTGCAAGTAACACCTGACCAAAAGCAGGTAAACCTGCAGAGCAGCGGCAGCGAAACCACAACAGAGAATAAAGTGTTCGTTTACTACAGCCGCAGGCATCATAGAAGAGGGCAGCCAGCCTATCCCGTTGCCGGCCTGGATGTGAAATACCCTTCAAAACCAATAAAGGTGGATGCTGACAAGGAAATGGACGTTGTGCCTGAAACTTATACAGTAACATTAAGCAGCCCCGAAACCAGTGTAACTGCTTGTCCTGATTCTACATTAAACCTGACAGCAAGCATCAACGTTGAAAAAACATCTACCTATACGGGTAATTATCCTAACGATGACCATAAGGTGTATAAAAAGGTATCCAAAAGGCACTACATGATGATAGCAAGGAAAATGCGCAAGGCAGAACGAAAAGCCAACAAGATAGCCCGCAGGACTGGTGTGCCGGTTGATGCAAAATTCGCTAAATCTTAAAGTTTAATTATAATTTCTTAGAATGGTTGGCTGGAAAGTCAGCCATTTTTTTTGCAAACACCTTTATCAATTACGTACAGGTATTTCATCTGCCTGGGCAAGGATTATCTTTTTTATCAGTACAATTTGCCCAAGGTGATAATGGCAATGTTCAATAATACCTTGCAGGTTTCTATAGTATGCTCCGTATTTCGGATCTATAAAATTCTCCCAAAGGCTAGCCTCCGCTAATCTCTCTATCAGGCTGGCGAAATTTTCTGCGTCTGTCCATGTTTTGTTAAGCAATTCCTCCCAATCTTCTTGCGAAGTGATGGGGGCATGCTCAAAACTATAAGCATCCTTTGCATTCAGCGCCTTTCCTTCCAGCACTTTCGAAACAGCGCTGATATAATAGTTGATATGGTAGACCAGCGTTGCGATGGTGTTAAAAGAATACACTTGACTTGTGGCTTGCCGCCAGTTGACGTCGCTTAACGTGTCTTTAAGGTTTACAGAAGTCCAGTTTCCGCCAAAATGAACTTCTCTCAAATGCTTGGCTATTTGTTTTGCTAAACTCATATTATAAAGTCTGTTTAGCGAATTTAAAGGTTTTATTAAGTAATAATAATGCTTAGTTCATCTTTCCACAATGCGGTTTTTCTTTCTGTTGTTTAGAACATATACCGCCAGGCCCGCACTCAGCCAAACTAATACATCAACATATAAAAGCGAATGTTTGTTTACCAAAGGAGACAGGATCATTGCTAAACCGTCGGACAAGAAAACAGGAGATATTATCCACGAACCCAATCCTGTAAGCAGGCCAATACCCATCAGCTGAAGGAGGCCATATGGCTGCATATTTTTTGTTCTCAATTGCATCGTAAAACGGTAGAGCAAATAAATTTGGAACAACAGAAAACCGAGATAATATATCCAATCGGGATTGAATGATATACCACTGGGAAAATATCGTTCAATTGATGTCATCCTGAAAATAGCGGCGACGATGAACTTCGCGGCAAACAGGTATAGAATGATGATAAGTATTTTCCGTAGAGCGAATTTGCTGCCGGTATTGCGGTTTGCAACCTTCGAAACTAACATGCCGATGCATAATGCCGTTACCCCTGAACATAAAAGTGAATAGCTGCCCATGTGGCCTAATCCCTCAAACCATAACATACCTGTAAAAACACGGGCCAATACATTCAGCACCCGCGAACTTTTCTTCATGCTGATATAGCTGAGAATAAGTGCTGTTGGTAAGGGGATGATAAATAGTGCAAATATCAGCGCCCAACCGTCGTCGTTGCTCCCAATGCCGCCCCAGTTTGGGGCCGCGCTAACTGCGTTGCAGATAAATAATGAGACAATGGTAAATAACAAGCATTTTTTATTCGAATTCATTATGTAGCTGTTAATATAGGAGATTGGATTCGTTTATCTTCAAATTGAAGTTAAGGACTATTGAATAATTTACCATTAACAGCAATAAAATGATAATCGCGGTACGGGAGCATGTTAAAGTAAAAATGACAAAAGCCACTAAAATAGCGGCTTTTGTTATTAAAGTGAACCTCATTGGATTTTTCTCGAACCAACTTTTGGCGGATGTAAAACTTTTAGCCATTTAATTGACATATTTCTTTTTAAAAAAATTTACCCTTTAAGGCATCTATAATTATTTTATGATCTTCTTCATCATGCAAACCCGAAACGGTTATAACTCCTACCATTCCGACGTTTTTTATAAATATTGGAATTGAACCTCCTTTAGCAATAAAATCTTTTTCATCAAGACCAAAAGTCTTTTCTAAAGTCATATTACCTTCCTTTAGGTCATTTTTTACACTTAAAGAACTTTCTTCAAATTGCTTTGCCACATTCGCCTTTCGTCTAAGCCAATTATGCTTGTCAGCAGGAAGGTTGTCGTCAACGTATAGGAATATAGTATGGTTGAGCCTCATTATTTCAACAGCTATATTTTGATTTCGATTTTTTGCTAATTCAATAATCTTTGAAGCCATTTCAAATGCAGTCCGGTTAGAAAAGCTATCCAATTCTATTTGCCTTATTATTGATTGTTTTTCAACATTATTCTGGGTCATTGACGATATATTTGATATTAAAGTGATTATTAAAAATAGATACTTCATCTTGTTTAGTTACAAGTAAATTTAGTGTATCGCACAATAAATTTAATAGTGGTTCGATATCCAATAAGGGTGTAACGACAAAAGCCGCTACAGAAGCGGCTTTCATTTTTTTGTGACCCGGATTGGATTCGAACCAATGACCCCCAGCTTAGAAGGCTGGTGCTCTATCCAGCTGAGCTACCGGGCCGTGACCACTTATCTTTTATGTACTCTTTTCCGATTCCTGACTTTAAATATACTTCTCTTTTTCTTGCTTCAAGCCTAGTAGCAAAACTTTCGAAAAAAAAGAGTTTCCATGGCTTATGTGGCTTTGTTGATTTTGTTTTTCCACTATTATGTTCCAACAACCTTTTTGAAACATCAGTAGACATTCCTACATAAAACCATCCATTTGCTTCACTTCTTATTACATATACAAAATACATTCTAAATTAACTTCTCACAATTTTTAAGTGACCCGGATTGGATTCGAACCAATGACCCCCAGCCCTGCCTACCGGCAGGCAGGTTAGAAGGCTGGTGCTCCCTGCCTGCCGGTAGGTAGGTATCCAGCTGAGCTACCGGGCCGGATCACCTGTTATTATACCACATCAACACATGGAAACTTTGCGCCTCTGCGTCTTTGCGGTTAAAAATGGTAAAAAAGAGGTGCGAAGTTAAAAAAAAATGTTGGATTTACCTGCTTGGAGTAGTGCCCGATGGTGCCTCGCCATCCTTTAAATTCTGAATAGGTATCAGGTTTGTAATATAGTTCCATTGTTCATTGTCCCATTTAAACCCGTCATACTCGCCGCTGGGTACAAATGTATATTTTCGGTTAGGGTCGTTGGCCTGCGATACTAATTTGTCAAAAAATACGGTTTTAAGGTCGTCATCCCAGTTCATCGAGGCCTGCACCTCCTTTTTATACTCCATGATGAAACGGTAAATACTTCCGAATTTCAGGTCCTTATCGCCTGTCATATTAAATATGGCCGCCCCAAAAACAGGGCCATCGGGTGTTATACTCATGGGGTCCATCACTTTTTTATTGCTTATCGGGTTCGATGCATTCAGGCCGAATAATGTATATACAGGTTTGCCGCTCACTTCGTGAGTAATGATACGATAGTAAAGCGCCCCAAACCATTTGCCGTTTGTAAGCACACTGTCTGCTGCGGTTTTGCCTAATTCTGTAGTGTAATCCACCAATGGGTACAATTTCAATTCTTCACCTTCCATCTGTATAGCTCCGTAATAGCGCCGGGTCACATCGGTTGGCACTATCTGCCAGTTAAATATCCTGAAGCTTTTATCATCAGGATACATAATGCTTATTTTCTTTTCTATTTTGCCAAAGGCATAATAATAGGAGTTAGGTATCTTCAGTGTTCTTACCAGTTGGTGTACAAATTTTTCGCAGTAAAAAAGACGGGTATCGGGGATGATGGCTGTGTACATAGAATCAATATTCAATAGCATGGAGTCCTCCATGATATGAAATTTCTCAAGGTCTTCCGCACCTATCTTACCTTGCCCCAGCATTTTACCCGGTATCAGCAAGCCTATCGAGAAACAAATGCTTGCAAACATTTTCCTATACATCAGCCTTTTCATTTTTATTTGCCTGTAAAGATACAATAAGAATCAAAACTATGTTTTTAGCCTAAAAGCAATTATTTTCACCTCTTCAAACCTTGGGGTTTATGCATATACTTCAGCAGATACTTTTTATAATATGTGCCGGCTTCGCCATCTTTTTATTTTATAAAAAAGTAGCAGAAGTGCGCCGTAATATAAACCTCGGCCGCGATGAGGATATAAGCGATAATAAAGCACAGCGCTGGAAAAATATGGTTCTCCTGGCACTCGGGCAGAAGAAAATGTTCAAAAAGCCCATTCCTGCTTTGTTGCACCTTGCTGTTTATGCCGGCTTTGTTATAATTAACATAGAGATATTGGAAATATTCTTAGATGGCATTACAGGTCAGCATAGAATGTTTGTGCCTTTGCTTGGCAGTATTTACTCCTTCCTTATAGACTTTTTCGAAGTGCTGGCGGCTTTGGTATTGATAGCATGCGCCATTTTCCTTGTCCGCAGAAATATTTTAAAAGTGCGCCGGCTGAGTATGAAAGAGCTGAATGGCTGGCCACGAAGCGATGCCAATCTCATACTCATTACCGAGATCGTGTTAATGACGCTGTTTCTAAGCATGAACACAGCCGATCATATTTTACAGGGTAGGGGTGTGGAACATTATACTGCAACGCAAACATTCTGGATATCAGGCAACCTCGCTTCTCTTTTTTCATCATCGTCCACCGGCTCATTAATTGCTCTTGAACGTACTTGCTGGTGGTTGCATATTCTTGGCATTTTTGCTTTCTTAAACTACCTGCCATATTCCAAGCACATGCATATTCTCCTTGCCTTTCCCAATGCTTACTACGGCAAATTGACCCCGCAGGGCGAAGTGAAGAATATGCCCGAGATTCAGAAAGAGGTGCTGTATATGATGGAGCCTGACAAAGCGCCTGCGGCAACAGAGCAGGCGGAACATCATCGCTTCGGCGCTAAGGATGTTACAGACCTTAGCTGGAAGAACCTGCTGGACGCATACTCATGCACAGAGTGCGGACGTTGCACTGATGTTTGCCCGGCAAATCTTACAGGCAAAAAATTATCTCCCCGCAAAATAATGATGGATACCCGCGACCGGATGGAAGAAATGGGTAAGAACATCAATTTGAACAAAACATTTGTAGATGATGGCAAATCTCTCTTGAACAATTATATCACTGTTGAAGAATTGCGCGCCTGCACTTCCTGCCAGGCCTGTGTAGAGGCTTGTCCGGTTAGTATAGATCCGCTTTCTATTATTATGCAGTTGCGCCGCAACCTCGTGATGGAGGACAGCAATGCCCCGCAGGAGTGGAACCTGATGTTTGGTAATATAGAGAACAACATGGCCCCCTGGAAATTTAGTCCCGACGATAGGGATGCATGGGTGGAAGAGTTGAATTAATTTTGAAAATGTTTTAAAATTTATGAGTAAATTTGATAAGCTATTAACAACATTACTTTTTGCAAATTCTGATAATAATTTTCATTTCGATGATGTTGTAAAAATATTGTTGTCATTGGGTTTTAAAATGCGTATAAATGGAAGTCATCATATTTTTACCAAGGAAAATGTAATTGAAATCATTAACCTGCAACCCAAAAATAATATGGTAAAAGCTTATCAGGTTAAACAGGTGAGAGAAATAATTATAAAATATAAACTATGGCAAAATGGAAAACAATCTGAATAAATACGAAGTAATTATTTATTGGAGTAAAGATGACAATTGTTTTATCGCTGAAGTGCCTGAATTGCCAGGCTGTCTTGCAGATGGAGAAACATATACCAATGCAATTAATAACGTACAGGTAATAATGAAAGAGTGGATTGATACTGCAAAATCATTGGGCAGAAATATTCCTGAGCCAAAAGGGAAGTTAATGTTTGCCTGACAGTTTTGAATATGCACAGTAAAATTTTTACTAAATAAAATAAGAGATTTCTACCAGCATGACTGTAAAAACAATGTCCGAATATGCCGCGAATGGAGAAAACCCCGAAGTGCTTTTTTGGGTGGGTTGTGCCGGCAGTTTCGATCAGAGGGCACAGAGAATAACTAAGGCATTTGCGCAGATACTGGATAAAGTAGGCATCAAATTCGCTATACTGGGCAAAGAAGAAATGTGTACAGGCGATCCTGCCCGTCGTGCCGGCAATGAGTTTCTTTTCCAGATGATGGCCTATAACAATATAAACACGCTGAATGCATACAACGTTAAAAAAATAGTTACCGCCTGCCCGCATTGCTTTAATATTTTGAAGAATGAATATCCTGCGCTTGGTGGTAATTACGAAGTGATACACCATACCACCTTTTTGCAGGGCCTGATAAATCAAGGCCGTGTGAAGATGAAAGAAGATGGAGTATATAAAGGCAAAAAGATCACCTACCACGACAGTTGTTACCTTGGCAGGGGCAACAATATTTACGAGGCTCCCCGTGCTGTATTGGAAGCCCTTGATGTGGAATTGGTGGAGATGAAGCGCTGCAAGACAAACGGTATGTGTTGCGGAGCGGGTGGGGCACAGATGTTCAAAGAAGAAGAACCGGGTAGCACCCGCATTAATTTCGAACGCGCAGAGCAGGCACTGGAAACCGGCGCAAATATCATTGCAGCCAACTGCCCCTTCTGCACCACCATGCTTACAGACGGAGTAAAGAACAAAGAAAAAGAAGATACAGTGAAAGTGCTTGATGTAGCCGAACTGGTTGCAGCATCAATGGCATAAAAATAAAAAGATGAGAGCGATAGCTAATGGCAACAATGACGCACAGTGGGACAATAAACTTCTTAAAGACCTGGGCTTCATTAAAAAGAAACTTCGCTATCCCTTAAATGCAAAAACGCTTACTCCCGTTTTGCTGGTGGCATTTATTACTGCCATCATTGGGTTGTTTTTATTATCCAGCCATTTTTATGATAAGGAGCATAAAACGAAATATCAGGTAGTGCTTGCTTTCTCCATAATATTTATTCCCTTCTTTGTTAGTCTTGTCCGTTATATCCAATCTTTAAAATTTGTAAGTATTCCCACTCAGTTTTTCGCTACGAAGAATATGGCCTTATTAGAAAATTTTCTGAAGGCGCAACAATTAGCAGTCTTCCATCATCCCGAAGCGCCAGAAGTGTTTCAGATCATTTCAAAAGCTATTGACCAATATAAAGACCAGCGGGAGGTAATGATCTTTATTGCAGACGACAAACGCATTCTCATCAATAGCCATTTCACCAATCAAGGTTTTAGCCTTGTGGCTACTGCCTTACACAGAAAAGATATGGGCAACACTCTGAAAAGCTGGATAAGTGCCAATGCCGATAAATATACCCGTCAAGGCTCTTTTGAAACGCTCAATTAAAGCCCAAAATAATATTGTATTGCCCTTGTTGGTCGCCTGTCCAACAACAGCATGCCGGCACATTCCCCACATTCATCACATTTTCCACATTCCCCCACATTCTGCACATTTTTTCAAATTAACTTACCTTTGCACTATGCAACAGGAATTAAATAATATGCTGCCTGCAAATTTTGCAAATGAATCGAGGGTGTGGATATATCAAAGCAGCCGGCCTTTTTCTGATAAAGAAGAACTGCAGATAAATGAGCAATTAGAGCAATTTTACACTCAATGGTTAACACATGGCGCACCGGTAAAGGGTTGGGCTAAATTACTTTTCAAGCAGTTTGTGATTGTAATGGCGGATGAAACAGGCACAAACGTTAGTGGTTGTAGCACGGATTCCTCAGTAAGGCTTATAAAAAGCATGGAGCGCCAGTACAAGGTCAATTTCTTCGACCGTATGGCTGTCACTTTTCTTGTAAAAGGTAAAACCGAAATGCTGCCCTTCGACCAGGTGCAATATGCCATCGACAAAGGCTACCTGAACAAGGATACACTTACTTTCAATAATATAGCTCTTACTAAAAAAGAACTGCTCGAAAAATGGTTGGTGCCATTATCGGCCACTTGGCTGGCAGATAGGCTGGCCCTGCCAATAAAATAACAGTTTTACTTTGTTATCTTCACTTATGCCGTCTGAATTAATTCTTTAAAAATTTCAGCATACTTGTTTTCCCCGCGCTTTCTTCGCCAATGGATATATAATAATATCCGGCAGGAAAATTGCATGTATTTATATGAAATACTTTTCCTTCTGCTGCGCTTTCAAACATTTTTTGCCCAATAATATTGGTGATGTGTATATGCTTGGGGCCTTCAGTTGTTGAAGTAATAGAAAGCGTATTTATTACAGGATTGGGATACAAAGTATAAAGTGCAGCCTCGGCGCTTATTTGATTAACAGATGAAGGCCCGGAAATGGTATCTCCGTCTAAAGAAACATTATCAAACCTGTTATTGCCGCTGGTGCCTGTTATATTTCCTGTCCATGTAATCCTGAAAACAAGTTTGGGATTATTATTTACAGCTGCATTAGTACACGTAAGTGTAATACGCTGAAAAGTACTTAGCACCGAATCTGTCAGTAAAGACAATCCGCTACTTATCCAGTTCGCGCCGCTATCAACACTGTAATCATAATTTTGATGTATCATGCCATTAACAGGACGTGAAGTTCCGAACGTGAGCACAAGATTATTAAATCCGGTTGATGGGGTGTAAAACAAAAGCTCCATACTGTCACTTGGATTATGCACGCGTATATAATTTCCGGCAGCCTGGCTCATTCTTAAGTTAACGGTATCATAATCTGTTACAGACGATACAAAACCTTCAATATAAGTGGAATAAGCAGATGATACCCCTGCTTGTTCTGCATAAAGTATCCTTGCGTTCGATGCAGGTAGATCAGAATAGTCTGCCGCTATAGCGGTAATATTAGGCGTATAGGTGCTGGTCGCGGCATAGTTATTAAAATGCCAGTAATGGATAAGCGTTTGTGCATTGCAAAGTGATGTACTATTTGCGAACAGGCAAAATAATACTGCGAATAAAATATTTCTCATTGTCGGGAGTTGTTTTTGCTATTGTTTAGAACTTATTGAGTATAAATGGAGGTTTGTTTGCTTAATAAAACTTCTTTTGTATATTTCGATATGTTTCATAAAGCATACCGAAAGTAAATAAAAAAATTAAAATCAAAGGATAATGTATCTTTTTAAACGTTTTTTTATTTTTCTTTCCATTCTTCAAACTTTTAGTTGTTGTGCTGCTACAATAAAAGGTAATATCAGCGATAAACAAAATGGCGGGCCCATAGCTGGAGCTGTGGTTATGCTTAATAATACGGTATATGGCACAGTAACGGGTTTAGATGGTAGCTATGCTCTGCATAATATTCCTGCCGGTACATATCAATTTCAGATCAGCTACCCCTCATTCAAAACATATTTGCAGTACATAGGTATAAGTGATACAGAAACAATTATTATCAATTATTCCATTGCACCTGCCTCAACTTCACTAGCAGAAGTAAAGATAAATGGAACACTTAAAAATGGCAGCGATGCAGAAGCTGGGAATATTGAAAAAAGCAGTAATAACCTCTTAAATATAATCTCCGCCAGGACAATTGAATTGTTGCCGGATATAACAGTCGCAAATGTGTTGCAAAGGGCGTCCGGGGTAACAGTACAAAGAGATAATACCGGGGAGGCCCGTTTTGCAATCATACGCGGTGTTGATAAACGCTACAATTATACATCGGTAAATGGTATTATTATTCCCAGCCCCGATGATAAGATGCGCTATGTTCCTATGGATATATTTCCTGCGGAGATAGTGGATAGGGTGGAAGTAATAAAAACACTAACACCTGATATGGAAGATGATGCAATTGGCGGTGTAGTGAACCTGGTAATGAAAAATGCCCCCGACCAACTTGTTATATATGCCAGCGCTGCCACAGGTTATAACCAAACACTTTTTGACAGGAGCTACCAGAGTTTTCCCCAAACCGCTGTAAACCTGCAAGACCCACTGGAACTGCACGGGGCGGCTTATATGGCCAGTGTAAATGACTTTCAGAGAAGAACTGGTGATATCAGAAACACCAATGCTCCCGCAAATGGTTTGTTTAGTTTCACAATTGGCAACCGCTTTTTAAATAATAAAAAATTAGGCGCTATTTTTTCCGGTTCTTATCAAAATACCTTTAAAGGGAGCAATAGTATTTTTTTTCTCCCATCCATACAGCCTGGCGAGAATAATGCACCTGTAATTACAGACCTCCAACTCAGAAAATACTCAACACAGCAGGTCAGGACAGGTCTGCATACAAAAGTTGATTACGAATTTAATAAGAACAACTCGCTGAGCCTTTATGCACTCTACCTGCAGCTAAATGAATTGCAAACCCGTACCATTATTGATACTTCGGTGCAGATAGACAGGACTGGTGCAGGCACCGGGCAAGTGGACTATTCAAGTCGCGCTACATTTAGTAAAGAAGTAATAAAAAACCTGACTTTGCAGGGCAAGCACTTGATTACAGATAACTTTAAAATAGATTACTCATTTGTATATTCTGCTGCCGAAAAAGATGTCCCCGATATGACGGACTTGCAAACAACTGCAAACGCCTACCTGGATGCTTCCGGCCATTCTGTTACCTCGCCGCAACGTTTCATATCCTTCGATAATAGTTGGGAACGTACAAAAGATGAAGACAGGTCTGCTTATCTCGATTTTGCATATACTCCATTCCTTTTCGGAAAAGATATTGAATGCATGGCAGGCACAATGTATCGTAACAAACAAAGAAACAATTATTATAATGACTATACTTTGCTTCCCGCCACTATTAATCAGCCTTTCGATAATATATATAATGCTGCTATGAGCGTTGAACAGCCCGCCGGTGATGTGAATAATGATCTTAATTATGTTGTTACCGAAAACATAGCCGCAGCTTACGGGCAATTTAAAGTATCGTTTAATAAACTACAGGTTTTGGCAGGGCTCAGAATAGAAAATACGCACCAGGATTATAGCATGAACGTGAATCCTGCTTTAGTTTATGGACAAAGCGCGGAATACAGATATACAGATGTGTTGCGTGGCCTGCATTTTAAATATGTCTTAAGCCCCGAAGAAAATATTCGACTTTCTTATTTCGAGTCCATAGCAAGGCCGGGCTTTTTTGAGTTGGTGCCATATCATTTCAATGGAGAATATTATACAGAAACCGGTAATGATAGTTTGAATCATACGGTGGCCCGGAACTTTGATTTGAGGTATGAGTGGTTTCCAAAGGGCATAGATGAGGTGTTCGTTGGGGCATTCTATAAAAATATCACAAACCCTATTGAGTATTTGCTCTCAACAGAGCCTGGAAAAGTATCTATGGGCGAACTCACACCTACTAATGTTACGGGCAAACCTGCTGTGAATTATGGGGCAGAAATAGTAATAACAAAGTATTTCCATTATTTCGGCATTTCTGCAAATTATACCTACACCAACTCTTCCATAACTGCCACAAAACTTTCGCGCTTGCGCGATAGCAGTGGGAATTTATATAATTACACGGTATCAGACACAAGGCCCTTGCAGGGGCAATCTGCACATGTTGCAAATCTATCCCTTATTTATAAAAATCCATCGCTTGGTTTTGATGCGCATCTGACTTGGGTCTATACCGGCAGGCGCATTGCTTTTCTTTCGGCATTTGAGGGTTTGGATTATTGGCAAAAGGCCACTTCTTTCTTTGATTTTTCATGCGAAAAAAGTATTCGGAAGCATTTGTCTGTTTATACCAAACTGAATAATATATTCAATACACCGGTGATCATTGAATTGCTGCAATCTAAAACACAGTTTACTGGAGGCAGCTACCAATTGCCTTATCAAACATTACCAAATAACACATTGATTGAAAAAGACTATTTCGGAGCAAACTATTTAATAGGCGTACGCTACAAATTTGATTAAGAGTTGTAAAATGAAACGGGACTCGTTAATGATCGCTTCATTCCTTGTAGCTATGGCTTGTTTTATGTCCTGCGCAAAAAAGAACGACCTTGTTTATGCATCAGTGCCTCTTGTCCAGGTCGCTCAGTCCATTTCCGATTCGGCGCCTTTGTGCGGTTCTTATAAAGGGTATATGGTAAGTGGCAAAACATACACGGTTGCCGCCGGTTGTAATATTACCGTGAACGCTGGTGATACACTTATTATGGATGAGAATGTACATCTCTATATGTCCCCCGCTTCATCTATTATAGTAAAAGGCATTTTTATTTCATTAGGCAATCGTGATAATCCGAACTGGATAACAGTAAACGGGCTTGTAAAAACGGACAATCCGCAAACACCTGCCGATGCCGATTCCGCTTTTATAAGCACACGTATATGGTGTGGTATAAATTGCGATACAAGTTGCGCTCTGTTGGTTTTAAAATGGACACATGTGGAATATACAGGTGGCAACTTCCTTGGCACTCCTCCCTTGCCCTCCCTTAGCGGTAAATCACATAGTATTTTGTTTCAAAATATTAACGGGTCTTTTATTATGGAAGATTCATGGCTATATGGCTCTACGGATGAACTAAGGGTTACCTGCGGCAAAATATGCCTGATGCGCAATACACTCGAAAAAATAGGAATTACAGGCGGCGAAGGGCTGGATGTAAAGCATGGAACGACAGGAGATATGGCCTATAATTTAATTATCGGTTCGGCAACAGACGGCACAAAAGCATCCGATGTAGGTACTTACGCTGGCCCGCAAACTAATATTACCATGTATAATAATACCTATGTTAATTGCGGCTATCGCAGAACTGCGGCCGGACACGGTGGAAGTCTCGATTATGAAGAAGGTGCTAAGGGGCTTGCATACAATAATCTTATTGTCAATTGCAAGTATGGCTTCAGGGTGCTGAATAACGTCATTGCCGATACAACTCATTTGCGTTATGGCAACACCTATAATTACGGCGATTCAATAAGTATTGTCAACCAGTTTTATCCCCAATCTTATATTACTATACCACAGCTTACGGATATTCCACAGCCTTCATCCTATTTGCCTTCGTCCTACACCTTAGGCCAGGTATATGACGCACCGTCCATTGTTGGCTCTAATGATCCCCAGTTTGTAAATTTCCCTTTGCCGGCTACAGAAGGAATAGTAAATATTGCTTACGCTGCTGGATTCAACTTCAGGTTAAAAGCAGCTTCTCCCGCAATAGGGAAAGGATATACCGGCTTTAGTCCATTAAGTCTTGTCCCGATTGATCCTGTTTATGGCGCAACAGAAATAAGCCCACCGGGGAAAGATATTGGCTGCTATCAATTGGACGGCACTGGAAATCAGCATTGACACTATATTTGTATATAAATCTTCCAACTCTTGCAAAACGAACCTCTTAGCTTACCCGATTTTAAAATAAATGCTGTGGGGCCTGTTTCAATGTTATTTATTAATAGGCACATCATGACTTTTGCAGAAGCTATCAATTTTATAAGGCAGCTTCCTTATGCCCGCAATAAAAATAAAGAAGACCTTACTACCGTCTTTGCAGATAATTGTGGCACTTGCAGCACAAAACATGCCTTACTGAAGCAACTGGCCACGGAAAACGGTTTTCAGGGCTTACAGCTTATACTCGGCATTTTTAAAATGAATGCTATCAACACATTCCCTGTTTCAAACACATTGAAACTGCACAAGTTGGAATATATACCCGAAGCACATAATTACCTGAAATTTTATGATCTGATAATTGATGCAACAAGGATCAATTCTAAACCTTCGGATTTTGTTGATGATCTATTGGAAGAAGTAGAAATAACACCACAGCAGATCACCGATTTTAAAGTTGCATATCATAAAGACTATTTAAGCAAGTGGCTGGCTGGTAATAAAAACATCAATTTAACGCTTGATGAAATTTGGATGATCAGGGAGCAATGTATTCGAGATCTGTCAGAATAATTATTTTAAACGCTTAACCTCTATCCTCGCCAAACCTTTAAGATGCCTTAGCCCGGTATTAATATCAGCCATAGAATAGACCAATATCCTGTCCTCTATCTGGCTCATGCTTTTCCCGTCTTTTCCGGTAATAATATACAGTTTATTGCCTACCTCTGTGTTAAAAATTTCGCTCCACGAATAGATGTTCTTATAATCATCAGATGCTATAAAAACAAAATAGTATTCGCCATATTCCTTCGGTTTATCAACCTTAATACCTATACTATCTAATATTGTTTTAACCGGTACGCCCTTAACATTATGCATTACATCTTTCACTTCACCTTTTCTGTTTTTTATAGGGATGTCTCCTATCTCGGTTTGTTGATATTTCTCAATATCGCTGATGCGAAAAATAAGGTCTTTTTTTATTTCGCCCGTAATTTTAAATTCATTGGTGGCGGGCACATCGTGCTGGGCATATACTGTGGAGCATAAAATTGAAAGAAAAAAAATGAGAAGATATTTCATGTGCATAATATTGGATGTTCTTTTTTAAAAGAATATATTGCTTACTTTGGCGATAGGTCAATTGCAAATAGAATATTATTTACTTATCATTACGATATGCTTTAAAAAACATGCCGAAGCAAATTACTAAACAATCAAAGAAATACGATATTTTTTTTCGCATCAGGATATTTGATGATAGTGGTCATTTTGTAGGTAAAGGCAGAATTGAGCTGTTGGAGAATATCGGGAAATTTGGTTCTATTACCCGCGCTGCTGCCGAAATGAAAATGTCTTACAGGCAGGCATGGCAAATGGTTGAAGACATGAATGAAATAACGGCATCCCTTCTTGTAGAAAAGATTTTAGGTGGCAAAGGTGGTGGTGGTGCCAAACTTACAGTCAAAGGCGAAAAAGTGATCAAAGTATTTCATCAAATAGAGGATGATCTTGAACACTTTTCCAGGCAACTGGCAAAAAAAATTAAATTTTAAATTTCTGTTTATGCAATACTGGGAAGTAATTTTATTGTTTTTTATAATAGCGATGGTATATGCCTCCGTTGGCTTTGGCGGAGGTTCCAGCTATCTGGCTATTTTAACCTTTTATTCCTTCCCTTTCCAGGAAATGAAACTTACCGCCTTAGTATGCAACATCATTGTTGTTACGGGGGGCACTGCTCTTTTTATACGTCACAAACAAGTTGATTGGAAAAAAGTGTTACCTCTTGTTGTTGTTAGTGTGCCCATGGCATTTCTCGGTGCCATGTTAAAATTAAGCGAAGACACCTTTTTCATTATTCTCGGCTTAAGCCTTGTTGTCGCCGCTATCCTTTTATGGATAAAAACTAAGGGTATAAAGGAGGCTGACTTGAAGCTGTCTGACAGTCATTATGCCAAAGATGCTTCCATAGGGGGAGCGATTGGTTTTCTATCCGGCATGGTAGGTATTGGTGGTGGTATTTTTCTTTCCCCTGTCCTTAATCTGATGAAATGGGATATACCTAAAAAAATAGCGGCTACTGCCAGTTTTTTTATTTTAGTGAATTCTATATCCGGGATAGCGGGACAATTATCTGTCAGGCAAAAAGACATTAACTACGCCCATATCGGTTTGCTGGCCGCTGCTGTATTTATTGGCGGACAATTAGGTTCCCGTATAGGCATCAAAAAATTCAATCCACTTGTCATACGCCGTGTCACGGCTGCTGTTGTTTTTGTAGCCGGCATCGAGGTTTTGCACAAACATATACACTGGCTTCAATAGAATCGTTTGATCTTATTTCGGGTTAAGATTTGTTACAATTCTTCATTTTTTGTAAATTTACTTATAAAATAAGGTTCTATGACAGTTGCGACAGTTAAGGAAAGATTACATGGATACATAGACCATGCAGATGAAAAAAAGTTGCAGGCTATATATACTTTAGTCGAAAATGAGATCAGTATATATGATGACGCTACTCTGAACATGTTACATGAGACAAGTGCCGACTACCATTCTGGTAAAATGAAAGGGTATAGCATAGAGGAGTCTATGGAAAATATCAGGAAGCAAATAAAAAAGGATGTATAGGCTTATTATAACTGCCAGAGCGGAATTACACACTTTAAATGCTTGCTTTTATTATGAAGAGCAGTTATTGGGTTTGAGCCAAAGATTTTTAGAGGAGCTGAATAATGTTTACAATAAAATTTCCGCCAATCCACAACATTATAGCTATATCTTTCCTGCCGAAAAATACAGGGATGCTAAGTTGGAAAAGTTCCCATATGTTGTTGTTTTTGAGATTTATAGCAATGATGTAATTGTTCTTGCTGTGTTAAATACAAGACAGGAAATCAAATTTTAACTACTTCACATTCGCCTTAGTATATCCCCTCCATTTTTCTATTACATCAGCCATATCTTTCGGTAGTGCCGAATCGAACTGTATCCACTCTCCTGTTGTCGGATGCTTAAAGCCTAATTCTTTCGCATGTAGCGCATGGCGGGGCAATATCTTAAAACAATTCTCTACAAACTGTTTGTATTTACTGAATACCGTCCCTTTCACAATAGTATCTCCACCATAGGTAGTATCGCCGAAAAGTGGATGCCCCATGTATTTCATGTGTACGCGTATCTGGTGAGTACGCCCTGTTTCAAGCCTCAATTCCACAAGGGTAACGTAATTGAAGCGTTCCAGCACCTTGTAGTGTGTAATAGCTTCCTTACCATACTCCCCGTCAGGGAAGGCATCCATGATTTTTCGGTAGCGCAGGTTGCGGCCCACATGGGCAATAATGGTACCCGTATCTTCAGGCAGGTCGCCCCAAACCAAGGCTATATAACGTCGGTAAACAGTATGCTTTTTAAACTGGGCGGCTATATTGGTCATGGCCGGTGATGTTTTGGCTATCACCACCAGGCCGGTAGTGTCTTTATCTATGCGGTGCACCAGGCCCACGCGGTGCAGGTTTTCAGTATCAACATGCTCTTGTTGCAAATAAAAAGCCAAGCCATTTACTAAAGTGCCGGTATAATTACCACAACCGGGATGCACCACCATGCCCGCTGCTTTGTTTACTATCAGCAGGTCTGCGTCTTCGTATGTAATATCAAGTGGTAGTTCCTGTGGTATTACCTCAGTGTTTTCAGGTGTGCGGGTATCATAAACTACAACTTCATCACCCGGCTTTAATTTATAATTAGCTTTTACGGTATTATTATTTACGATCACAAAACCCTGTTCCAGTGCCTGCTGCACCTTGTTGCGCGTAGCACCTTCTATGCGCATGGTCAGGTATTTGTCTATGCGCATCGGGGCCTGGCCCCGGTCGGTAATAAAACGCAGTCTCTCCAGTGGTTCAGAACCTACTTCCGTTTCCGCAGCCTCCGGCTCATCATCATCCCAAACTGTTTCTATGTCGTCCTCTTTTATCATGATGAGTTAAAAGGTATAATTCGCGTTTGTTTTTAAAAAGGTAAATTGAGCCATTGAGCATTGAGTCATTGAAACATTATTTTTTCAGCCATTCCTTTATACTCTTCGGGTCTAATTGGTAATAATTGGCTTTGCGTTCTATTACCGAATTATTTATCCAGTATATAGCTGGTACGCCACTGCCCGACATGATACTAAAAGTCTTGGTATCTGTGAAAAGTATATGAGGCAATGCGATAGCATGCGTCTCTTTAAAAAACTCGTCTTCAAAATGCTGCGAACCTGCCAGCACTATAAATATCGGAACATCGGGGTGCTGATGGTGTATGATCTGCAGTAAATAAGCGGCCTTTCTGCAGTGCTGACAGGTAAGGCTCATAAAGGCAATAATATGTTTGCCCTTTCGCAGTTCAACTGCCGGCGGGGGATTATTCGCATAAAGTGGATTCAGGTCAATGGGTTGCGAAACAACTTGTGCATCATCATTGATAAATACCGGGGCAATTAAGAAAGGTGTAACCAAGCCCAGCATACCGATAACCGTACATATCCATTCCTGGTTTTTGTATGGTTTTATAGGGTAGATATACATTAGGAGCAGGGTAGTGCAAATCATCGCAACATTTTTCCATATAGCCGCAGAAGGTTTCATAGTAACGGTATTGCCAAAGCACCCGCAATTCCCGTTGTCTCCCTGGTTAACAATTACCATCAGGAGGTAAATAATAAATATCCCCAGCAAAGTAATTACAACAGGGTAAGTAAATTGTTTCAGGTAAATATGAAAAAGCAGGAACAGGCCTAACATCAATTCAAACCCTATAAAAAGGCGGGCAAGTATTCCCGCAAAAAATGTACTGTTTATGCCGAGGTCAAGAAAAGTCCATTGAAAAGAATCAAAAGCGGTCTGGCTTGCCATTTTGGTATAGGCCGAAAAGAAAAATACTGCTGCCATTGCAAGCAACAGTACAAAACCTATAATACGTTTAATATAAAAAGCCGCTGTCTTCGGAGGGTGCGATAATTCTGCCATGATCAAAAATACCGCGCAAAATTAAGGATTCTGCCACTATTAATACAAATAGCAGTTTTCTACTGTTTTTATGCCATTGTTATTATAGGTGGCAGACTGGGCACTGCATTCACTTTTAGCATTGGCCTTACTGTCGGTAATACTATACTCTTGCGATGTGGAATCAGGCAGGCCGGGCAAACCTGTATAAGAAATATCACAATGGCAGGTATATTTTTTAACGCAGGAACTCATTCCTGTCATCACTATAAAAGCCAAAGCCACCATTAAAGAAAGGCGTAATTTCATGTATAATTTATTTGAATGGTTGAAGATACTTTAAAAATTCAAAATTCAAAAGTCTGAACAATTTTTTTAATAAAACATGGCAGATAGAATAATGCATTTTTTAACAAGCGTATTCCATGTTTTTGGTGTAGGTTTGGTTTAATGATACTGCAACAACCCATTAGCGACAACCTGGAACTTATAGCCAAACAGGTGGTGGAAGGCTTTATTATAGGATTGCATAAAAGCCCTTTTCATGGCTTTTCGGTCGAGTTTGCCGAGCATAGGATATATAACCCCGGCGATGCCCTCAGGCACATAGATTGGAAAGTATATGGCCGCACCGATAAACTTTTCATTAAGCGTTTTGAAGAAGAGACCAATCTGCGTTGCTGCCTCGTACTCGATACTTCCTCATCCATGTTTTTCCCCGAGGATGATAAAAAACTCAATAAACTCCAGTTTTCCTGTGTCGCCGCAGCTTCATTGCTGCAATTGCTCAAGCGGCAATTAGATGCCGGTGCTTTGGCTTTGTTCGATGAAAGCCTGTTTTCCATTTCAGACTGCCGCTCTGCCAACAGCCATTACCGCCTCCTGACCAGTATATTGCAGAAAACATTAAACTATAGCCCGCCGAACAAAAAGACCAACGCTGCAAAAGCCTTGCATGAGATAGCGGAGAGAATGCATAAACGCTCACTTATAGTCGTATTTAGCGATATGATGGATGATGTGGACGATATAGAAGAGCTTTTTGCGGCCCTGCAGCATTTGCGTTATAACAAACATGAAGTAATTTTATTTCATGTGATGGATGGCCAAAAGGAAATGGACTTTGAATTTGAGAACCGCCCTTATGAGTTTGTTGACCTTGAGAGCGGGGATAGGATAAAACTGCAGCCACAGCAGATAAAAGAGCAATATGTTTCACGTATGAAAGATTTTCAGCTTGATATCGAAAACCGCTGCCACCAGTACCAAATCGATAGGGTAGCCGTTGATCTTTCACAGGATGTGAACCAGGTCTTATATTCATTTTTATTAAAGCGAAATAAATTGCTCTAATCCCGATTATTTTTTCTAATTTTGCATCCCGTTTTGAGGGGTTTGAGTAGTCAGGCTGCCTCTTGGCGGTGTAAACCAAAGTAATGAAGCATAACCGGGAATTTGAGATAGCTTGGCAGGGATTGAAACCCGGTTTGCACACGTTTGTGTATGAGATTGATAACAAATTCATGCATGAGCGTAACAATGATGGGGAATTTAAAGACTGGAATGCAAAGATCACATTGAACTTTGACAAAAAGAACAGTTTTTTTCTTCTGCATTTTGACATTGATGGTGGAGTAACAGCGCCTTGTGATCGTTGTGGGGAAGACTTCAGGATCGCATTATGGGATGAATTCAATCTCGTAATAAAACTGATGGGAGAAGAGGCCGGGGAGATAGATGATGAAGATGATGTTGTCTTTATACCGAGAAGTGAAACCGTTATTGATATAAGTGACTGGTTGTATGAGTTTGTTATGTTGAGCATTCCATTACAACATGTTCATCCTGATAAAGAAGACGGCGAACCTGCTTGCGACCCCAAAGTGCTGAAGTTGCTTGATAAGCTGTCCGGGCCGGAAGAAAAAGTGAAGAACGATATATGGAAAGGTCTTGATGCTTTAAAGGGCAAAAAGACAAAGGCTGAGAAGGGTAAAAAGTTAAAAGGTTAATTGGTAAACAATACTGCTAAATAGAATATAAATTTAATAGAGTAAATAAAAACTCAGTTGGCTTTAGCCGAAATTTAGTTGTAACATAGTAAAGCATAAAATAGTAAACAGTTTTTAAGAAAAATAAATATACAATACAATGCCAAATCCAAAAAGAAGACACTCACAACAACGTGGCGCTAAACGCCGCACGCACTATAAAGCAGTTGCCGCTACCTGGAGCACTGACAGTGTAACAGGCGAAAGCCATCTGCGCCATCGTGCACATTGGGTAGAAGGAAAACTTTACTATAAAGGTAGGGTAGTGATGGACAAAGCGCCGGCAGAAGCAGCAGAAGGAGACAAAAATCTATAACCCATATTTTCAGATTAATGAAGATAGGGCTTGATATCATGGGCGGTGATTTCGCCCCCGCGGAAGCGATAAAAGGTGTACAGATGTACTTCGGGCAGGAGCCTGATACTTCTGTACATTTATTATTGATCGGCAACTCAGAGGTTGCCGCTCCCTACATGTCTTTATTAGAACCCTATCAGTCCCGTTACACTTTTGTTGATGCACCAGAAGTGATAGGTATGCATGAGCATCCCACCAAAGCACTTAAGGAAAAACCAAACTCCAGCATTGCTACAGGCTTCGGCATGTTGCAACGGCAGAAGGCCGATGCCTTTATTAGTGCGGGTAACACCGGCGCCATGCTTGTGGGCTCCATGTACACTGTTAAGGCAATAGATGGTATCAGTCGCCCAACCATTGCAACCCCAATGCCACGTCTCGATGGCAAATTCAATTTCCTGCTCGATGTAGGTATCAATGCAGATTGCAAACCCGAAAATCTGGTTCAGTTTGCGCAATTGGGTTCTATCTATGCTCAAAGCGTAATGGGCATTGATAATCCGCGTATCGGCTTGCTCAATCTTGGTGAGGAAGAAGGTAAAGGCAATATACTTGCCCAGGCTACTTATCCTTTACTTAAGGAAAGCACACAACTCAATTTCGTTGGTAATGTAGAAGGCCGCGATGTATTTCTCGATAAAGCCGATGTAATTATTTGCGAAGGTTTTGTTGGCAATGTAATGATCAAAATGGCGGAATCTATTTACCATATCTTTAAAGAGCAGCGTGGAATAGAAGACGATTTTCTCAATAACTTTAATTACGAAATTTACGGTGGCACGCCCATTCTCGGCATCAACAGCCCCGTTATCATTGGCCATGGCATATCTCATGCGCTCGCTTTCAAAAACATGATAGACGTAGCCCGTAAGATCATCAGCGCCGACCTCACCAATACTTTCAGAAAACATTTCGCCCAGGCCATAGCCTGATAATCGCGTCACTGCGAGGAACGAAGCAGTCTCACGAAATGAGGGAATGCACAAATACTAAACTTTATTAGTGAGTCATTCTTTCTAATGCGGTTGTTGGTCGCCTGACCAACGACAACTCTATTGGCAATTACCCCATCCTTCAATTCCTATTGCCTTTTTTCAGAAAATCCCGAAGGGATGTAATGATTATAGAACAATGACGAACAAAAGACAAAATCCCTGAAAGGGTGACATTTTTCAATTGCACATCAGCTTTATTATCGTAATTTGTGAATATTCTATTATGAAGCGAATACTCACATTATTATGTTTTTTGTCTTGCTGCGCATCCCTTTTTGCACAAAGCAATTATCCCGAGTCTAAGGAAACATATTTCCCGGGGGAGTTTTTAGTTATGCTTACGAGCGGCAGCAGTATAGAAGAACTTAGCGATCGTTTTACAGACATACATCTAACTAAGCTTTCCAAAATTTCTGCTGAATGGAATATATGGCGTGTTTCCTACGATACTTCAACAATGGATGCGGAAGCTGCAAAAAGAAAAATAGCTGCCGACCCCTCAGTGAAAATTGTCCAGTTCAATCATAATTATATTCCCCTAAAAGGCAACCCGAATGATACGTTTTTTGCAAAACAATGGGATATGCGAAAAATTTCTGCGCCCCAGGCCTGGGATTCGGTGACTGGTGGTATGACGATCAATGGAACACAAATAGTTGTTGCAACAGTTGATGGTGGTTTCGACCTCACTCAACCCGATATGAATTACTGGAAGAACACTGCTGAGATACCTCATAATGGTATTGATGATGACAGCGACGGTTACGTAGACGACTACCATGGTTGGAACACGGTTTGGCTCAATGACAGCTTCCCGCTTTTAAATCATGGCACCGCATGTGCGGGCATATCGGGTGCAATGGGTAATAATATTACAGGTGTTGCCGGTGTATGCTGGAATGTAAAGGAAATGCTTGTCGCCACAAACGAAAATAATGAGGCTTCGGTAGTTAGTGCCTATTCCTATGTTTTCAAACAAAGACAATTATACAATCAAACCAACGGAGCAAAGGGCGCATTCGTGGTTGTAACTAATTCATCATTTGGCCCCGCCGGCTATGGCTACCAATATCCCCTCTGGAATGCCATGTATGATTCTCTTGGCAGCACTGGCATATTAAGTGCCGGTGCAACTTCCAATAACCCTAATTGCGATGTGGACACATGTCCTGACATCCCTTCACAATGTGCAAGTAATTTTACCATCATTGTTACCGGCACCGACAGCAACGACAACAGGCATGGTGGCTATGGGCCAAATAACGTAGACATAGCCGCTCCCGGCAATGCAACATTTACAGTCGGGCTTGACAGTACCTATGCAAGTTTTGGAGGCACTTCTGCTGCAAGTCCGCATGTGGCTGGGGCTATAGCCCTCATGTGGTCCGCTGCGTGCCAGAAAATGCTGGATGATTACAAACAATATCCTGATAGCCTTGCTTTGGTCATGAAACAATATCTTTTAACCTCGGTCGATACCTTGCCTGCGCTTGTGGGTATGATCGTCTCGTGTGGCAGGCTTAATTTATTTAAGGCCATAGAAAAAGTAAAGACCTATGACTGCACACTGCCGACCTTTGTGCCCGTGGTCAATTCAATTTCAGACAATATCATTATCTATCCTAACCCTGTAAATGATTATCTGAAGATAGACGCTAAAGATAAAATAGTTGAAGTCGAATTATACAATTACTTAGGTCAGCGATTAATGTCTTATGGAAATGTTTCGGGCATTTACATGCACGATTTTCAAGCGGGCCTTTACACCATAAAGCTCAGGGACATTAATGGCAACGCTTCTGTTCAAAAAGTTTTAAAATTGTGATCATTACCAAACAAATTATTACCCCATTGGGCAAAATGCTTGCAGGGGCTACCGACGAGGGCATCTGCCTTTTCGAATTCCCCTATAGGAAGATGATGCCAGCTATCAACAAACGATTGCTGACTGCATTAAATGATTCATACGAAGAGGGAGAGCATCCCTACATAACAACCCTCGAACAGCAAATGCATGAATATTTTACAGGCACAAGAAAAGAATTCGATCTGCCTCTGCATTTGGTTGGCACCGATTTTCAGAAAACAGTATGGAATGGCTTGCTAAAGATCCCTTACGGAGAAACCCGTTCCTACAAGCAGCAATCTATTTTTCTTGGCAATGAAAAAGCCATCAGGGCAGTTGCAGGCGCCAATGGCGAGAACTGCATCGCTATCATTATTCCCTGCCACAGGGTGATAGGAGAGAACGGCAGCCTCACCGGTTATGGCGGTGGCCTGCCCAACAAAAAATGGCTCATTGAGCACGAACGCAAGCATTCAGGCAAAAGCAACCAAATGGAAATGTTTGGGGGATAAACAACCACACTCACGCGTCATTGCGAGGAACGAAGCAATCTCACGAAATGAGGGCAGGATAATAATCTCACGCAATGCGGGCGTCTTAAACACGCGCTGGCGCAAGAGTTTGGTGCCTAGCTTTGTGTGATCCAACTTGTGTCATCAATGTAACCATAATTTAACTCTACACTGGTTGAAGCGTCTTGAACATCAGCACTCAACCACACGCAGGGTGGAATGCGCCCCATGCTCCAAATGTTAAAATATTACCCCTAACAGCATCCAATAAATAAATTAAGTAGCTTTATTCTATAAATAGCATATAGGTATGAAACAAATGCTTCTTTTATTTATGCTCTTGCCTTTAATAACCCATGGGCAGGATACCAATGTAGGCAAGGGACAAAGCAATGATTTTACCATCATCCACTCAAATGATCTTAGCGTATCATCTTCGGCTAACATGATTTTAACTGGGAGTGTAATATTACAAATGTCTGGTCTCGATATCCACTGCGATAGCGCCACTTACGACAAGCAAAATGGAATTGTAAACGCCTACGGAAATGTAAAGTTTGCTAAACTAGCTTCAAACGATTTTGCATATACCGAACATATAAGACTCGATATTGATAATCACTCGTTCCAATGCGAGGAGGTACATATGCCCTGGCATTCCAGTACGCCTTTCTATAAATAGTATTTTACGCCTTTGTTGGTATGCCGCCGTTGTTGTGTGCGTAGGGTGGCCATGTGCGCCGGCAACACCAACAACCGCAGCGAAGCTCAGCTCTAATTTAACTTCTGTATAAACAGTAATAAGCCGTTCTCATCATAGTCGCCCGGTTTTATATTTAAACCATAAACTTTATTGATACAAAAGATAAGCCTGCTTTTACAATCCTCTATTGCCTTATCGTTTATTTTCTCCATCTTGCCGTCATAGATTATGGCCATGTCTTTCTTGAAGATCTCTTTTGAATGATAATCGAAGTTATAATAGGTATCAAATATCATCAGTTTGCCATTATGCAGCAAGCGGTACATCTTATTATTGTCAAGCCGCTCTAAAACAATTTTATGGATGCTGTCGCCTGCGTCGAGAAAAACATATTTCAGGCTGGGGTCTTCAATATCAAAATAATCAGTCGAATCTTTCTTGCATGGCATCACAAAGTCCATCGCGTCATAAGATATTTTCCCCTCAAAAGTATCTTTGTCATACACTAAGTAGCCCGTAAACTCCACCCCTTCCAGGTTCTTGAACATATCTTTTTCAATGGCCTTTCGCTCGCGTACTTTTTTCTTATGCGTCCCCGGATGATGGTGGCTGTTGGAAAAATTGTACCTGTATAGTGTCACGCCGCCCAAAGGCTGGGCATCTGCATTCATCGCCAAAAGAATTATTACTGCAGCTAATAGATATTTATACATTTTATTTCCGATCATTTTTTTGCACTCATTCACATATCAAGATACGCCTCTTTCACCATATTTACTACACTGGCGCAAGTTTGGCGCGCAGCTTTGTGTGCATTAGCCAACTTGTGCCTATAAATCCTGCCAGTCTGCGACTGGAGTCTAATGCATGCCCATACTGGCGCAAGTTTGGGGCCGAGCCTTGTGTGCCAGCCAACTTGTGCCTGCAATATCCTGCCAGTCTCCGACTGGAAATCCAATGTTCCGCTAATCCAAAGAATCCCAATCCTTATCCACAAAATCCACGCCTTAAAACCCCCGAAATGCAATACCAGTAATGAATTCCCAGTTCCAAACCTCACCTTAAAAAAGTGAATATCTTCTTTTGCCTATCCCCAAACCTCAACTTAATTTTACACCCTAAAACAGTCTGTTATGACATCGAAAATAGCATCAACACAATTACATAACACGTTTCTGCGAGTATCCACTGAAAAATCAATTGTATCACTCACGCTTAATACATTTCTGCGTGTTTCCGCGAGTTTCTGCGGGAAAACCTTTCTTCCATTAAAACCACATTCCATCACATTACCCCACATTTCCTCGTATTATCCCACATTAAACTGATAAACTATGATACAAGCCACTCAACAAAACATCGCCCGCGACCTCTACATCAAAGAGGGCAAAACTCAAACAGCCATTGCAGCGCAGCTTGGCGTCCATCCCAAAACCATATCCTACTGGGTCAAACAAAACAACTGGCACGAAATAAAAACCAGCATAGCCATCTCGCCTTTAATGATACGGCATAATCTCTATACCCAGTTGGGCTCGCTCTCCGAGTATATAGTCACCAGGGAAGAAGGCAATAACTTTCCAACTGCCGAAGAAGTCACCATGCAATCCAAATTGGTACAGGCAATATTTAAGTTCCCCAACTATACAGTCGAAGATGTGCAGCAGATACGTAAGGAGATAGATCAGGCAAATAAAAACATTGCTGCAAAACAAGCTCCTGCTTCAGATAAAGAAACCATCAAAAATATTGATAGTCAGGCAATTATTACTTCGGCACGGGATAAAGAAGGGATAAAAAATCCCGAAGTTCCCGCACTCGAAAATGACGGCTATATACCGAAAAAGAACGTGGTACTCAGGTCGGGTGTAAGATGGATTGAAAAGGGTATAGTATTCGACCCTTCCACAAGGAAAAACAGGGCATTGCGACAGTCCGAATACGAGGAACTCCTCCGCAAAGGCCTCACCAAAGCCGATTTTCAGGGCTGGCATTTATAATGTTACGGATGCCTATGTACTTCAATTATAATAGGGTTTCTAAAACTTTGCGTCTTCGCGTCTCTGCGGTTAAATTAATCATTACCTTTACACCTCAATACCGAGTTATCGCCTTTGTGCAAACAAGGGAGGAAAGTCCGGACAGCATATAGCAGCGCAGCAGCTAACGGCTGCGGTTGGTGTCAAAACCGATACAGACAGTGCCACAGAAAATAACCACCTCTGCAAATGGGGAACGGGTGAAAATGTAGGGTAAAAGCCTACGCATAGTCTTGGTAACAGCATTATGGGGTAAACCTTGCGCGCTGAAATGCCAAATAGGCGGATGCCTGAGAACGGCTAGTTCGATGTCCGCGGGTTGGCAGCTTGAGGTCTTGCGTGAGCAAGGTCCCAGATAAATGATAACGTTTCATGGCAACATGAGATTACAGAATCCGGCTTACAGGTATTGTTTTTTTTACTTTTACAAGCAATAAGTCCCCCTTAAATACGGGACTTGTTAGTTCTCTAAAATATAGTAACCCCGGCTTTCAAGCCGGGGTTATAAAGGCATAAAGTTTTCGGCTTTAGCCATGATTAATTTAGAAGTCCAATTGGCATTACCACGTGATATCATTCGGGGTGTTTTTTGTTTACCCGACTATGAATTAGTACATTCATAGTGCTGTTATGAAATACGTCTTTGTTATTTTCTTGTTCTTATTGGCGTCTGCCTGCCGGCAACCGGTCAATGCACGTACAGGCCAGTTATACATCTATAATCTTAGTGGCAAATATGGCATCTGCGATGCTAAAAAAAATGTTGTTGTTTCTCCCGATTATTTAGGCATAGCAAAGGATGATTCTTTTTTTTACGCCACTAAAGACGGGTCTTTGGTTGACATATATTCATCCAGAGGGAAAAAGCTGATTAGCTGCAATGCCATGAACAAGATCACAGACACCTGTCTGCTGGCTTTCTGGTACACGGGTATGAAAAGGCCGGATGCTTATAAAATATCAAGGCTGGAGTGGATGCCCGGTGGAAACAATGAAAAACCGAGAGCTGTTATCGTTTTTAAAAGCGGGCGCCTTGATACCCTGCTGGGCCTCGTAACATGGTATCAGGATGGGCATTATACCAATTTTTGTATGCTCGATTCTGCAGGGTATAAAGGACTTATTCAGCTCTTTCCTCGTAAAACCTTATTGCCATTCCGTTACAAAAAAATTGTCCAGAAATCCTACGACCAATATTTTCTTGCCTGGAATGATAGTACGGATTACAGCCTTATTGATCGGCAGGGCAATACACACCAGGCTCCTCCCCTCGTAGAAAATGCAGATGACATTATATTCAACGGGAATATCTTTACAGTCGATTCAGCCAATTATAGAGTAGTATATAATGTGAAAGGGGAGAGGCTAAGTCGTTTTTATGGTATGGTAAACCGGGCAAACTATTATGATGAGGGCAGAAAAGTCCTTATTTATAGTGACACTGGTTATAGGATATTGGATAGCACTGGCGCGCTCTATGGAAATATACCCCTAGAGTTCAATTCTGTAAAGGGAGGGGTTTATGTTACGAAGGAGGGTCTGTATAGTCTTGACAAAGGCAAATACATTTTGCACACAAAGGATACTTCTGTAAGAGTGTATTTCAATTTATCCCCGGCCCTTCATCTTTGTTCCACTCATAAGGATACGCTTACAGTATATGATGCAAACGGAAATGAGATCATTCATGTACCGCGTATATATATTGGGCAAAGAGATAAAAATAATTTATTCAAAACTGTAGAAAGGCTACATTTTTTCAGAAACAGCGAACAGGAACCTTTCATGGTATATGATCCGTCTTTAACTAAAAAACTATCCCGCTTATTCCAGGATGTTTCCTTCTCAAGAAGCGAACATATGTTTTTGGGTAAAGTAGGGGGTCTGTGGGGAGTGTTCCAATTTTTTCCAAAAGATAAAGGCGATGACAGCCTCGCCGAAATTCTGCCGCCATTGTTTCAATCCATCGGCGTGGATGACGGTTCATTTAAAACCAAACGTAAGGACATAGTACAGTGGTTCGACCGATCCGGGAAATTATTGGCAGGGGGCAAGCCCTTCGATTTTATTGGTGGCCAGGTATCAAAAGGAATGCGTTTGGCCTGCAACCTTGACTATGAAAGAGTTGATCCGTATGATAAATACAACAATAGTACAAAACGGGTTTTTACTAAATTAATGATTATAGACTCTCTTGGAAATATAAAGGCATCTGTGCCTGTAAGAGCAGAAAATTATCCTCAGTTTCAATTTTACAATGGCAACCGATTGCTTTATTTTGACAAGGGACATTGTATCTGGCATGCAGAATCTGGCGAAATAATCAGGCTGGACAAATTCTCTTTCAAGGAGCTTGTAAATCTGAATGATGAGCCTTTTGCCCTCATTTGCGAGGATGAGAACGGCAACGAAGGCGTTTATTCCCTGAAGTCTGAAAAAATAGTTATTCCTTTTGGCAAAATTTCGCAGATCACTTATCAACCTTATTCCAGGACCGCCATTGCTTTCTATACAAACCCATATACTGACCCTCGTATTCTTGCAATCCTCGACGAAAATGGGAATGTCTATTAATTCAGCCATATTTTCTTACCCAATATTCCCCCTTAATCACTATTTTTATTTTATGAAGCATATTGTACTGGTCATTGTCGTGTTGGCATTAATAAGCATTTGTAAAAAAGACAAACCCTCCTATTGGTTCACAGGTATGGAGATAGTAGATACCAACGGCAACCTCGTAAGATGGGTCGGCACACAGGATAACGACTGGCAGATAAACAAATACACCATCAATGCCCAGCAACTATATACCATGTCCATCGATTCACTTGCAGATACTGCATCATGGAACCACACCAGCGCTGGTACCGTTACGGTTTTCCCCGGCACAAATCCCATTGGCTGGAATACCGGCACGGTTAATTACGGCTTTACAATTTACTTCGGCACCAACTGTTATTTCAGCTATCTCGTCACAGATGAGTATGGTACTTTCCTGGGAACACACAATTATTACGGCTCCGCAGGAGGAAACGTAACCATCAATGTTCCCCTTGTAGCGACACAGGTGCAGCCCGGCAATGCTTACCGTGTTTATTATGCATTTTCAGCCCGTGGTAATCCTTATTTCGCACAGGGCTGGGGTGATATAGGTGTCTGTACCAAGGATACCACTACACAAGTCGTCGCTACATGTTTTTGATGTCCGTATCAGTTTTAAAACTGGGTAATTGTAGCACCAAATAAAAAACGAAAAGTTAAGAAAAACAATAGGCCTTTTTCCTCAATTTAGGCTTTCTTCATAATTATCAAACACTTACATTTTGTGGATTAATAAACTTGAATACAGCAAGACTTTTAGCAAATATTGGCATGGTTTTTTGAGTATAGTGTTTGAACTAAAATAAAGCATTAAATCATGAAAAAGCTATTGAGATCTTTTTGGGCTTTTGCTTTCGTTCTCACAATTTCGGTTGTAAGTGCAAGCGCCCAGATTTATGTAAATGTTAGGCCAACAATACCTGTTTACACGCGCGTTGAGCGGCCCGGGCCTCATCATGTATGGGTTGATGAAGAATGGGTAGAACGTAATGGTCGTTACGAATGGGCCGGCGGTTATTGGGCAGAACCACCACGTCCCGGAGTTATATGGATTGGAGGATTTTGGAGACATGGCCCAAGAGGCGATGTTTGGGTGCGCGGACATTGGGGCCACCGCAGGTGATCGCCGCCAATAAGTTTCGATTATTATTCGATTATTAATTAAAATGTTTAACCTCTGTCTTAACGGGGGTTAAATGTTTTTACAGACTATCTGCTTGTTAAATATTGAATGGCGTTTATTTAAACATACCAATAGGCCGTTAAGACTATAAGCGTTGTAGTCAAAACGAATAAAACAACATGCACCCCTAAGGGGTGCAACAATTTGCAACAGGTTCATATACACGCTGTTTTTTGAAAAGGGCATAAATAATTTTGTTTCTCTAAAACCCTTCCTTTGGTTTTTACGTATTTATATTACTTTTAGATACGCTTTCAATTCAAAAGGACATTATGCAAAAAAAGATCGTAAAGAAACATCCATTGGCCATTCGTTGGTTTCATTGGCTCAACTTTCCGCTTCTTAGCATTATGATATGGAGTGGCTTGTTGATCTATTGGGCAAATGATATTTATAGGATAGGATGGGGTAGCAAAACCCTGCTTAAGTTTTTCCCAGATTCATTTTATAAAGCATTGCATCTTTCATCCCACCTGGCAAGAGGTATGTCTTTTCATTTTATTTTCATGTGCTTTTTTTTATTAATGGGTTCTCGTACGTATTTTTTACCGTTTTTTCAGGCGAATGGAGATACCTTATTCCCGATAGGCATTCCTTTAAGGAGGCCTGGCAGGTTGTGCTGCACGATTTGCATCTTAGAAAAGAAGTTCCGCTGCAAAGTAAATATAATGCAGCACAACGTGTAGCATATTCTGGCGTCATAGTTATGGGTTTCGGCTCAATAATTACCGGTCTTGCTATTTATAAACCAGCTCAATTGTATTGGCTTTGCTTTATCTGCGGTGGTTATGAGGTAGCAAGGATCATACATTTTGCTCTTACCATCGGTTATGTATTGTTTTTCCTGATACACTTCGCACAAGTGGTTTTGGCCGGCTGGAACAATTTCAGGGCTATGGTAGCAGGTTTCGAAGTGGTAAAAGAACCTACCGAACTTAAAGAAACAGCAAACGAACAGGCATGAAAAAGGTACTTGCTAAAATAACATGGTTTTTTGGCAAACTCTTTGGCCGCAGAAAATACACTTCTGTCGATCAGGAGATACGCAGAAAAACAGTCGTATCGTTGTCTGTATTTATAATTTTGCTTTTCTCTGGTTATAAGGCATTGATGTGGTTATTCGATCAGCCTGAAGATGCCGCTGGGGTTGAAAAGCACCTTCGAAAGGGCCTTGAAACAAATGAAAAGATATTCACTAAAATATTTGACGATGGACATCTTGTAAAAACATTCCCGAAATCCGAAGCTGCGCAAAAAGTAAGGGTTAATGGAGAAATAGGTTTAGGCAGCGATTTTGACTACAAAAACTGGGTGCTGAATATAAAAAGGGTATCGGGAGAAACCTTGCTTGTTCCTTTAAGCGAGATATTGGCCCTTCCTAAAACAGAGATCATTTACGATTTTAAATGTGTAGAGGGTTGGAGCCAGGTTTCGCACTGGGCCGGTGTAAAATTCAGCGATTTTGTGGAGAAATACAATTTGCACGAAGAAGTAAAAATGGGTTATGTAGGGCTTGAAACGCCCGATAAGAAATACTATGTTGGCATAGATACTCCGAGTATGATGCACCCTCAAACACTGCTCTGCTATGAAATGAACAACAATTACCTTCCGCTCATTCAGGGCTATCCATTAAGGCTTATTATACCTGTTAAGTATGGAATAAAGAACCTGAAGAGGATAGGCAATGTGGTCTTCAGCAATGAAAAACCACATGACTATTGGGCAGAGAACGGCTATGATTATTATTCCGGGCTTTGATCTGCCAGCTTTATTCCTGTCTTTGTCAGTTCTATTTTATGTTGCTTGTATAAAGACCCTATGCTCATCTTAAAGGTTTTTTTACTCACACCAAAAAAATCATAAATTTCTTCAGGGGCCGATTTGTCATGATAAGGTAGGTAGCCGTCATTTTCTTTCAGTAGCCTTAATACTTTTTCTTCTTCGCCCTCCACTCTTTTATATCCTCGCTCACCCAGCGATACATCTATCTTATTTTCAGGGCGTATCGTTTTTATGAATCCTTTTAATTTTTCACCATAAGGCAAATCGCGATATACCTCATTATAATGCAACACACCCAGGTGCTTATTGTTTATAATAACTTTATAGCCAATGTCGGTTTTTTGAAACACAACTATATCAACAGGCTCCAGTTCCTTTACGCTGATCTCATAATTACTTATATCAGCACTGAACTTTTCCGTTGCTGCAAGGCGTCCCGTTTTTTCATCAAGGTATATTTTTACCAGGTAGGATTCTCCTACTTTCATCTTGGATTCCTGTTGCGATAGGGGTACAAAAATGTGTTTCATTAAGCCCATGTCGAGGAAAGCCCCGGCTTTGGTAATATCGAATACCGGCATCAAAACAATATCACCCACTACGCCCTTTGGCTCCAGCGTGGTTGCAATTAATCGGTTTTCCGAATCATGGTATATGAAAACTTTCAAATCGTCGCCCGGTTTCAGCCCTGCGGGAACATAGCGGGCAGGTAGTAATATTTCTCCCGCTTCCCCACCGTCTAAGTAAAAGCCAAAATCAACTTCTTTAACAACTTTTAGTGTATTATACTGCCCAACCTGAACCATTCTCAAAATTTATAAATACAAAGGTAAGGCTTGAATCCCTGAAACCGGAAAATGCTTGCAGATAATTGATAATTAATGAATTGTTGGTACTAATATATTTACTATATTTGGGCATAATCCAGATAAAATATGAGAAAAATTTTATTAAGCCTCAGTTTATGTATTGCTGCACAATGCAGTTTTGCTCAGATTACAATTACCTCCAGCGATATGCCTGTAATTAATGATACCCTGCGCTGGAGTTCAGTTTTGGCACTAGGGTCTGGCTTTAATATCCACGACTCAGGTGCAAATCATGTTTGGGACTATAGTAACCTGGTGCCAAATGCACAAGGCCTCGACCAATATAAGTCAGCACTGTCTGTAAATGTGTCCTGGGGTCTTATAGATCCTGCTGCTTATGGCTATAAAGTCGCTGATAGTTTGCCTACAGGAGGTGCTATCCCGATTACTGTTCAGAATATATACAACTTCTTTAAAAAGAACGGTACTACCAGTTACAATGCAGTAGGTTTTGGTGCTACTATTTCAGGTTCTCCCATCCCCGCTGCTTATTCGGCTCCTGATACAGTTTACTATTTCCCGCTGGCTTACGGCAATATTGCCGATACCTCTGTCTATGCTGTAAATACCACTATTCCGCTTTTAGGAACATGGGTACAGACAGGTATAAGATATACAGTTGTAGATGGCTGGGGAACGATCAAAACACCTTATTATACAAGTCCTGTAAATTGCATCCGTGTACGTTCAGAGAAAGTTGAAACTGATTCAGTAAATGCGTTTAGTCAGGTTATTAAATTCCCCGTACATACTGTAGATTATAAATTTCTTGTAAATGGTCAACATTATCCCGCTTTATGGGTCACCACTACTGTAATAGATGATACATCAGCACAAACAGACTCCGAAAATGTAACTGCTATTCGTTTCAGGGATGTTTATCGCGATAGTCTTCATCCCAATAGTGTTAGCAATATAGCCTCCTCCATAAGTGTATTAAATGCTTATCCTAATCCTGCAGCAGATGGTAAAGTTTATCTTGATATACCTGCGTCGTGGGTTTCTTTTTCAGTGGATGTGTATGATATGCAGGGCAAGTTGGTCAATACATCAAGCAACAAGCGTGAACTCAATTTGCAAAGCCTTTCCAAAGGAAACTACATAGGACGCGTTAGTTCCGGCGATAATACCGGGCTTGTACGGATAGCTAAATAGATATTCTTAATTGTAAAGAGCCATCCGCCCCGGCGGATGGCTCTTTCGTTTACTTGAACTCCTTGTTTATTTTCAATCCTGTCAGTTTTCCCTCTTGCCATTCTTTCTTTTCTTCAATATACCTTTTCTCATTTGCATCGTTTAAAGAGTGGGGATCAAGATCATCCATATTTGGTTTGCCTGCGTTTACCCAAGCCGTATACCAGAAATCGGCAGTCATTTGTATAGCTTCCTTCATTTGCACTTCAACCATTCCATGTAGCCTTTTATGGTATTCGGTGGCATATTCTCTCGAGAATGTCGGCTGCCCATATTTGTTTTTTAATATTTCCCCTTCAACATCCTTTGTATAGACTTTGTCTTCAGGGAATTCTTTCCGTAATGTTTTTTCTATCAGCAGCATCGTGTCCGCCAGCATGTGCGACCGTTCCATAATGCTCCACGTAGTAAGGGTAATATTGTTTATGTAGTGTGCCTCTCTTGTATGATAATTATACTTGTCTCCAAACATTTCGGGCAATTGTGATTCCCAAAAAGCGTGAATGCCCTTTTGTCCCGTAAACTGCCCGTCGTGGTTAATAGAAGTATGTAATGGCATGTGGGCATCAGCAATATAGTGGCTCAGGTCACCTGCCAGGAAAATGATCTCCGTTTTGTTTTTGTTCCTGATCGCAGCCGTCAGCTTATCCGTCATATCCTGCATATACCATGGCAGGATGCCATGTTTTTGCATGCTATCTTTATCAAAGCGTGCAAGCGCATCTTTCATGGTTTGTGGCATAGCTTTTGCGCTTGTATAGTTGTAGCTTTCCAGGTTGATATAATGCCTCGGGAATTCAGATTTGTCACCTAAGCCATATTTTCGTATGTCAGGTACAACAGATTCTTCCACCAGGAAATCGCAATGGTCATAAAAGAACATACCCATATCTGCAGGCAATGCAAGAATGGCTGCCTTTATAATATGCTGATGGCCGTAAACACCCCAGGCATAGACCTTAATTGAATTGTTAATAACGCAACAAAAAAGCATTACAAAGGCAATCAGCTTATTTTTCATTGAAAATTACTTTAGCACAAAAGTATTACCTTTCGCTTATTAGTTTTTACTGCTAAGAATTTGATAATATCCACGCAGTTGAAGCACCCTGTGTTTTACTAGGTTTACCCTGTCGTTGGCTCGTTCAAACGTCCATTTTTCACCCGGCTTGTTCAGCATATTATCGTATAAATGGAATTCTGCGTCCCTGTATGCCAGCCATGCTTTTTGCGACTGTAGGAATGCGGCCTTATCTTTCGGTATGACTAATTCTTTAACTAATTTATTGTATGATTTATTTAATTCCCTATCCCATTGGCTATATGCTTCGTAGGCGCAATTGCTTAAGTTTATAGCGGATGTATCTTTCTGAAGGCACTCCTCATAGGATTTGTCAATCGGGTCCTTCTTGTCAAAAGACTGGGCTTGGCAGCAGAAAGGAGTAATAAAGTAAAATGCGGATAAAATGATAGTTCTTAGATGGTTCATGCTATATCTGTTCTCTTATATACCTGATCAAATATAGCTCCTGCCTCTTTACAACTACCTCGGTTTTTTTAATATTAAGGATAATTTATGATTTGTCTTAAATGATGTTCTAAATGCACCACGTAATCTTCAATCAGCCATTGCAACGTTACATCATGTGCCTCATTGGTTTTGCATTTTCTTTGTAGTTTTTCAGCAGTTTTTTCAGTATTTCTAACAGATGCAAATTGTAGCTTTTCCAGAAATCGATAAGATGCTGACCGTCCATATCCTCGTAATGGCTGTTCTCATTCCACTTGTTTTGGTCATATATAATGAATGGTACATCTTCAAATTGCACCCTTACGAAACGATGGTGGTTATTTGTTGCGCTAGCTATAAGATGGCCTATAATTTCTTTTTTACTCCATTTGCCCGACGCTGGTTTAAACGAAAAATCTTCCCTTGGTATTTCAAAGAGGAGTGCGGGAATGGTATTGCATAAATAGTCGAGCCTTTCAATAGAAGGACTAAGCATTCCGTTGAGTTTTAGGTTCCAAAATTATTTCCTTATTTTTTTCCAGCTTTTGTCAACCTGTGCAAAACTATCTACGCTCAAAGCTAGATTTCTTAAAAAAACCGGCCCGAAGTTTGCGCTGTTTATACTTTGTACTCTGTCCTTGTAGCTGATCTTATAAATAATACCCGGAAGGTCTTGTATCCTGCTTTCGTATTGTGCTTGGCAAGTATCTATTTGGAATCTTGTAAATTCATCAAAGAGACGTTGCACGTTTACAGTACTAAAGTTCTTTTCAAACACTCCTGAATCTTTCACGAAATGGTTGCCTGTATATTTCACCTTTCCGGTATTACTTATCTCTACAATATAATCCGGACATTTGCCAAAACAAGCAGTTCTCCGCATATAGATAGATTGTATCTTGCTATTAACCGTTTTTTGTTTTTTATGCCTTGCACTTAAATTTCCTAAGGCAATGAATAGGATAATAATAGTTAAGCCGATTTTCTTCATTTTTTATATTTTCAAACTTCAAAGATAATCGTAAAACAATGCACTATTGCTCTAAATCTTACACTAAATATGGAGCCCAACATTGATATAGAAGGCATAATATACCAGTTAGCGCTCACATTTGTACCCGGCATAGGCTCAAAAACAGGCAGGGCTTTGCTGGAGCATTTTGGAAGTCCATCCAGTATTTTTAAGGCCCCCCTAAAAGACATTAAACACGTCATCGGCATTAGTGAAATAAATGTAAAGGCTTTTAAGGATGCCGAAATAATGCAAAAGGCTGAGGAAGAAGTAAAGTTCGTTACAAAGCATAATATTGCCACCCTGTTTTGTAACCAGGAATCCTATCCCCAAAGGTTGAACAATTGCGCCGATGCTCCTTTGCTGCTTTATTATAAAGGAACTGCAAACCTGAATATGGACAAAATAGTCGCAATTGTTGGTACAAGGAAAAATACGGATTATGGCCTAAAGCTTTGCGAAGACCTTATTCAGGGCTTGCAATCGCAGGAAAATATACTGGTGGTGAGCGGATTGGCGTCCGGTATAGATTCCATAGCGCATAGAAAATCGCTCGCTTCCGCAGTTCCTACGGTTGGGGTATTGGCACATGGTCTGGATAGAATATATCCTGCAACCAATAAAACCTTATCGAACGAGATGGTAAAGAATGGAGGGGGTGTGCTCACAGAGTTTGTCTCTAAAACCATACCCGACAGGTTTAACTTCCCCATGCGTAATCGCATTGTAGCTGGAATGAGCGATATAACGGTAGTAGTAGAAAGTGATATTGCAGGTGGCGCGCTCATAACTGCCCATCTTGCCGGAAGCTATAATCGGGAGGTAGCTGCTTTCCCGGGCAGAGTAAACGATAGCAGGTCTTCCGGTTGCAATGAAATTATCAGAACCAATATTGCATCTATGATAACCAAAGCAGATGACCTGCTTGACCTGATGAACTGGAATAAAAGTAAGAAGCCCAAAACGGTTCAAAAGCAATTATTCTTAGCCCTATTGCCGGAAGAGCAAAAGATTATTGATGCTTTGCAAACCAAGGATTCAGTACACTCTGATGAATTATTTCACCAAACCGGCCTTAATAATTCACAATTGGCATCTACTTTATTGCAATTGGAAATGCAAGGACTTGTAAAAGCATTGCCCGGGAAATATTACAGGATCAATTAGATGATATAACTGCCTTTTCATTTTTAATACCCGATAATATGTAAAGGCCAATGAGTGGAATTGGTCCGCAGAAAAATTTTCTTAGCAGGCCTATATTAACAATGAAGGATTCGTCGAAAAGGTGCAGGCCGCGAACCGAAAACCAGGCAAAAAGGGCGAGAAAAATAATAGCGCCATAGGTTAATGTCCATACTTGCTTCAGCCATCGTTCCTCGTTCCTGAATAAAATAATGCCAATGAGCATAACTAGGCTGAATATCGCGATGTGTATGCTGCTGGCTATAGAATAAGGAGCGTGATGATACCATGCTGATAAAGACAGGTAATAGGAATTGATCCACCATAAAAAGGAAATAAACAGGGATGCTATGCTGAATTTTATTTTACGGTACATAGCGCTTGTCTTTACAGTATAGCACCCAACCCGATATCATGATGCTATAAGCTATGAAATTGAAGACATATTTATGATACAAAGGGAAGTACATAGGGTGGCTATAATGTATCCACGATAGGGCAGTGCAGCGTACAATGTTGATCAGGCAAATAGACAATATACCGCTAAAAATAAAAAAGGCCTTTCTCAGCGGGTTTTTCTTTATGGTGGGCATAGCGAAAATAAAACCGCAGTAAAGCATCATCACTTCCAGCCCGTTACAAGCGTCGCCTATACCAATTGCTTTTCCTTTGTCAGAAAATACATTATTTCCTAAAAAATAAACTCCGTTGTAAAAAAGAGAAAGTGCCTTTGCAGTAAGTACGACGATCATCTTTGTCAATTGCTCATCCGGGAAATGAGATGGCTTAAGAATAAAGCAATACAACAATTTCCATGCTATAAATATAGTAAGCGCACGTAAAAAAAATATTTTTACAAATGAGGGTGCTGATTTTGCAATATTCATTTATTTAGCTAAAGTGTTATTTTGTGTTGTCAGGGTCACTTTCTTTATTTTTCCTGCCTTTGTGAAGCTTTTTTGCGCCGTATCCCAATCCTGCGATCAAAGCAATGGATAAACCGCCGTCAAAAGGTGCGCCGGGATCGCCCGGAAGTCCGTCTCCCTGGGCATGGGCTTTTATATAGACAAGACACATGCCTGCTAAAAAAAGTAGCAATTTCTTTCCGGTATTTTTCATATTCCTGATTTATTGTGTTGGCTTCTGATGTTTTTGATATTGTCCGAAATTATTTTTAGTTTTTTATAAAGCGCTCTGAAATTATTGTATTGCCGGATATTGTCTTGACGATGTAGATGCCGGGGCTAAGTTTCCCGACAGGTATGTTTATATTCCGAATACTCCTGTCTGAATTAATTGTTTGGACGGTTTGGCCAAGCGTGTTAATTATCTCGATATTGGTATTGGCAGCTAAATCGCTGTTGAAGCTTACATTTATTTCTTCATTGGCAGGGTTGGGGTATATTTTAATCGGGTTCTTGCCTTGTTTTGCCAGGCTGTTTATCCCGGTTGTCGAACCAAATACCAGTTGCAGCCTGTTATTGCCCTGCGATGCAGGATCTGAAGATATTGTTACAGGATAGACAATTGAATTGTCTAACAATGTTGTGGTATTGGTGTAATTATCATGCAGGTATATTGCCAAACCCGCTTGTTGGTCGTAATGGGCCACTTTCAGATTAAAAGTATACGATAGAATTGAGGATATGCCCATGGGAATGGTATAGCCGGGATACAAACTGTCGGGGTCCCGTGCGTCTGCCAGTAATTGCATGCTGTCAGGAGTGATAGTATAAAAACTTGTTGTCATGTTCGAGAATTTCTTCACGTCCTTTACGTCGCTGGCATTATTGCGGGCTCCGCTGATAAAGCGTAACTCCATTTCATCCCAAACAAAACTGTCTTTATATACCAGGAAAGCCAGGTAGGACATATTTCCTCCGGTGCTGCGGAAGAATACTTTCGGAGGAGTACTGCTGATCTTGCAAGCCTCCGGGAATTGTAATGCCACATCCGTTGTAGAAGAAGTATTATGCACCATGAAGGCCCCACACATTGGTATCGTTACACTCGAGTCTGCAAGATTGACATGGAAATAGGCAGTGCCATTGGTGGAATCGTTGTTGAAATTTCCTTTTGGGTCTATTAAGAAAATGTCGCTGGCTACTGATCCAATATTACCAATTGAGTTCAAATCGATCTGTGAAGGCAAGGGATTGCCAATGATGTTCCATCCATCGCCATACCCCCCAACCAGGTCATTGCGGTATGCTGTAGCAGTAAGCGAATTACTTCCGGTGTTAACAGGTCCGGACATACTCACGGTTACATTAGATGGTGGAGTACCATAGTAATTTGTATTGAGTCCCTGGCCCACCGCACCTCTTACAAAAAGCAATATAGCTTGTAAGGGGTTCCAGTTATTGTTGCCGCCTCCATTGGCAGATGTAAATGGCTGCCATGCGCTGTTGGTTCCTGTGCCGTCATAAGAAGGTACAAAATAGTAAGCAGAAGGATTGTTACCCGCATTTACACTAAAACCATTACTTACTCCGCCCGATCCGGAAATATCTACATAAGGCGTTATTGCAGACAAATGCATGGTAGTTGTGAAAGGATTGCTGATAGCACGATATGCCCTTTGGCCGGGAATGTATTTTTGTATAGTTACATTGTCTGATGACAGAGCACCTGTGCCTGTTATCTGGTCTATCCTCGCGTCACCGCTTGCATCAGATGCTAATGTGAGGAAGCCACCCGTGGTAAATGTACCGGCACTTATAGTTACAGTACCTGTGCTGCCGATAGTAGTTGCTGAACTTAAAATTACACCTGGGCTACTTGCTGCTGAATTATTAATAATAAGATTTTTGACAGTGCCTGTAAATGTGTTGGCCGGAACAGTTTGTGTAGCAGTTGCGCTATTAAACTTTATGGTGCCATTGCTGGCATCAATATGTCCTGAAGTCTGTGTGATGGTATTGTTGACAGTAAGAGTTGTTGATGGGCCATTTATTGCAAGTGTACCGTTCGTCAATGTAAGCGTACCTGTGCTGGAGCAGGTAAGATTATTATTCAGCGTTACACCAGCTACATTATTAATTGTCACATTTTTTATTGTGTTGCTGCTGGTGGACGTATAAGACTGTGCCGAAGAACCTACGAAAGCTAAAGTGCCCGAACTTGAGCCTGTTGCCAAAACGCTTGATGCCGGAGATGATATGAAATTGCCTGACAAATTGAGCGTGTTCCCATCAATAACTACAGTTCCTGAAGAGGTATAGCTGCTGCTGAAATTCAGGTTCCCGTTAACAGTAATAGTTGATCCTCCTGCTGCTGGAAAAAATGTTGATCCTCCAGTTGACGTCAGAGAAAAAGTAAGATTGTTCAGATGTGGTACTATAGGGGATAAATTTCCGCTATTGGATGCTATTTTCGAGGTCCCCGAATTTCCATTCATAATCACTGTTCCTGTCAATGTATAGTTTGATGCGCCATCACCGTCCATATAAAGGTTGTTTCCTGCAATTATAGTATTGCCACCATCAAAGAAGGAAGATGAACCTGTATAAACAGTTGTAATCGTATTAATAGACGTATATGAAGTGCTTGATGATGCGAGTGTCAGTGAGCCCGCAGATTTTGTACTGTTTAACTGATTTAATACAAACGTTAGGTTATTGCTATGCAGTGTTTGCGCGCCATTACCGCTTGTATTAAGGTTTAGGCCTGCGCTTGAACTTAAGCTGTTAACAGATGCGCCATTTGATAAGGTGAAATCTCCGGCAAATAGCACCGTCTGCCCGGTACTTGGTGTGTAGGTCGTATTGTCAATAACAATATTGCCATAAGTAGGAGAAGTAGGGATGGATGTAATAGTGCTTAAGCCTGAAAACTTGATGGTGCTTGCAGGGTCAGGAGTTGTAAAAGTGGGGTAGGTAGTGGTTTGCATAGTAAGTGTACGATTGGCGCCCACATATACATTCCCTGAAATAACATGCCCAGTTAAAACTGTAAGGTCATTCCCACTTTGGTCTATATTTAGCTGAGAGCCGGAACCACTGATAGTCCATGTTGCGCCGCTTATGGTACCTGAATTGTTGTTCGCAATATGAAATACCTGGCCTGCATCAGTAAAGTTTTGAGGGTGGTTGACTGTACCCCCTGCATCAGTTCCCCAGCTTGCTGTTGCGTCAAGTGCCCCGGAACTTGCAGAGAAATATCCTGCGGCAGGTGCTGTAACCGAGCCGCTGGCAGTAAGTGTAGAATTGCTTGCCGCACCTCCGCCTGAAATAGTTATGGTCTCACTGTTATAAGAGCCAATAACTTTACCTGCAATAAGACGAACATAAACAGTCGTTGATCCTAAAGTGGCGCTTGTATATGGTATTAAGGCTGTCGAACCAAAAGTTAAATTATCGGCAGACACTTCATAATCCGCAGAACTTGTAACAGTGATGTTAGCGGGGTAGCCAGTAAGATATGAACCGCTGATAGTAAAAGTTGTTGATGTAGATGGACCGGATCCGTAATTATAAGTAATGCCACTCACATTGCCTGAATTGCTTATAGACGGTAAAGGTGACAGAGGGCATATTTCACCTGTACTGAGAATTGTGGATTGATACAGGTTATTGGAACCGTCTTTGAATTGTATTTGTGCTATTTGGCCAACAGAAAGGCCAGTAGCGTCGGAGCCGGCAAATATCTGTCCGGTAGTTCCAGACCCTCCTGTATAATTGCCCTGCCATCCGGTTATGGTAATAATCTTCCCTGCTGTCCAGGAAACCCCATTACTCGCAGAAAAATGAAGAGTTTGTGCATTTGAGGCAGATAAATCAATTGTTGAATTATCTGTAAGTGTCAATGTGCCGAATGTGACAGAGGTACCGGCAGTAATGCTATTGAAACCTAAGGTACCTCCATTGAGCGTAACCGTATTGGTAGCCCCCGCTAGGTTCAGGTTAGAACTTGGATTGAACCTTAATTCACCTGCGTTGATGGTGATACCCCCGCTCCAGTTGCTGGAACCACTGGTTAAAGTTAAGCGCTCTGTACCAGATTTTACAAGTGTGCCATGACCTCCGTTATCAGTTATCTGCCCGGCAATAGTGACGTTTCCCGTATTGGTTAGATTAATGGTCGCATTGCCGTAGCCCGATCCCGGACCTATGGCAACAATACGGTTTTGACTCAATGTCCAGTCTGAGCTGGCGGTAGAAGTCAATGTTCCGGCATTGATAATAAGGTTAGTGGTGGCAGAACCCGGGTCGTTGCCTAAACCATTACCCGAAGCACCTGAAATTATGGATAATGCACTGCTATTTGATATCGTAGTGGACCCTGTATAAGTATTTGCATCACCTAATGTTTGAGTACCACCTCCATTTATTACGAGTGATAATGAGCCGCTTATTACTCCGGAATTTGCATTAGTTCCATCTCCATAACTATAAGTACTATTACCTCCCAAGGTAAGTGTAGCTGCTGTGCTTGAAGTGATAGTGTTATTGCTGGCAGTCGCATTGGTACCGGCAGTAGAGTTAATGCCCGCAACTGTTTGGTTTTGCCCGTTCAAGTCAAAAGTCCCCAGGTTAGCACTGGCCGCCTGGCCAATATTCAAAGTGGTACCGGTAGGAAGGCGGTTGCTGCCTATACTTAACTGAAGAGTACCATTATTAACTGAAGTTGAGCCGGAATAAGTGCTTACACCGCCAAGCAATAATGTTCCGGAACCTTGTTTTACAATTATCCCGGCGGAACCGGATTTGTCGGCAATGATACCATTGTAGGTAGTGGTAAAGCCGGTTCCCACACTTATCGAGGTGCCCGCAGTGGCCCCGACTTGGATTCCTCTGTTTGAGTTCAGGGTATAAGAGGCCGCGAAAGTTAGCCTTCCACCGTCTATAGTGATATTGTTAGCCGTAACGGACCCGGGTACTGCCCCGAAACTTCCATCGCCCGAAAAAACTGTTTCAGCACCGTTAAACGCCAAATTGCCTGTGTAGGTATTGGAGGTCCCCGAGATATTGATCGTGCCTGATCCAGCTCCGGCAAAGTTCATACCCACATTTGAACTTCCTGAAATAACGCCACTAAAAGTACGTGTCGCGCTTCCGCTGCTCGTTGAATTAGTTATCGTTCTTGTTGCAGACCCAAGGCCAACACTCATTCCCCATACATCCTGCGAAGTGCCGGATAGTACAAAATCACCACCGATAGTTAAAGAACTTACCGCAAATGTTCTTCCGCCGGATGATTGAATGGTACCTCCATTTATTGACATGGCTCCATTTCCAAATACGTTGTTTTTATCAACGATAACAGTTCCTGCATTTAGAGTAAAACCTCCGGGATAAGCGCCACTTTCTCCTGTTATATCCCAGGTTCCTGAATTTGATTTGATAAATCCCGTTCCAGCAGTGGTAGCAATGCCTCCGCTTGTGGAACCAGGCCCCAAGACAAGCGTTGTTCCCGATGCAACATCAACAGTAACAACAGTGCCTCCGGTACTTAATGTACCTGTAGCGCCTGTATGTGTATAATTTTGAGTGCATATTATTCCGCCAATTTGCACAGCTAAAGATCCGCTCCCCGTTCCGCTTGCTGTACATAGGTATACGATACTGCCGGAGGAAAATGCATTGGTAAGTGAAGTGCTGACACATGCATTTGTGGCCGAGCTTGATGACCAGTGGTTGGTGTTCCAGGCATTTCCACTTGCACTAAAGGATTGGTAGGTCTGCCCAAAACCTGTTAAACTAGACAAACACGCGATCAATAAAAGATATATCTTTCTCATAGCATTAATGCTTATTTTATTTTGCAAATCAGTTGATTTAATAATTGAAACACTGAAAATTGAGGCTATCAATTTTAGCATTAGCAACTACAGCCCCTTATCCAATGTATGTGCCTGTGTGTGAATTAATTGTAAGGCTTTGCGAAGGTATCGGCGTAGTGTTAACTAATAAGAAGCTTGATGTTAAGGAATAATGAACAAATTGTGAAGAGAAAATTAATGACTCAATAGCTTAATGGCTCAATTACTCAATTGAAAAACCCTTCAGACAACTTTAGGGTGTCAGACGGGTTAAATTAATTTTCTTATTTACTTAGAGATTGAGCTATTGAGAATTGAGCAATTACGAAATCACGTCCCCTTCCAGGTCATAGTCATAAGCTTTCGTGATCTTTACATTTACAAAATCACCTATAGGGAGTGCGGTGCTGCTTTGTATGATAACCTCATTGTCTACTTCCACACTATCAAACTCGGTGCGGGCCAGGTAACGCCCGGCTTCTTTTTTATCTATAAGTACTTTAAATTCTTTACCTATTTTTTCCTGGTTCTTTTCGAAAGATATTTCCTGCTGCACTTCCATAATCTCCTGCGCACGGCTTTCTTTTTCCTCTGCACTTAAAGTATCAGCAAGTTCGTGTGCGGAAGTGTTTTCCTCGTGTGAGTACGTAAAAATGCCGACTCTGTCTAAGCGCACGTCCTGTAAAAACTGTTTCAGTTCTTCCACATCATCGCGCGTCTCTCCCGGGAAACCTGCTATCAATGTGCTGCGTAAACATATACCCGGAACCCTGTTTCTGATGTCTGCAACTAATTCGTAAATATCGTTCTTGGTCAACTGGCGTTTCATGGCCATCAGCATGTTGTCAGATATATGCTGTAGGGGCATGTCTAAGTAATTGCAGATATTATCCCGTTCCCTCATCACGTCTAATATCTCTAACGGAAATTTAGAAGGGTAGGCATAGTGCAACCGTATCCAATGCAAGCCTTCCACATCAGATAAATACTTCAACAGGTCGGGGAGGGCTCTTTTCTTATAGATATCCAGTCCGTAATAGGTAAGCTCCTGTGCTATCAGCATGATCTCCTTCACGCCCATCTTTACAAGATGTTTTGCTTCGGCAACAATTTCTTCAATGGTCTTAGAAACATGGCCGCCGCGCATCAGAGGTATGGCGCAGAATGAGCAGGTACGGTTACAGCCTTCTGAAATTTTCAGATAGGCATAATGTTTTGGCGTACTGAGTAAGCGTTCGCCTATCAGTTCTTTTTTATGGTCAGCATTAAATTGTTTCAGGATGAGGGGTAACTCCATGGTCCCGAACCAGGCATCGACGCCGGGTATCTCATTTTGAAGGTCCTGGCGGTAGCGTTCACTCAGACATCCTGTTACATATACTTTGTCCAGTTTGCCTCGTTCTTTCAGGTCCACCTGCTCCAGTATGGTATTAATGCTCTCTTCTTTTGCTTTATCTATAAAGCCACAGGTATTTACAACAACTATATTATGGTCAAGTTTTTTGTTCTCATGTAGCACATTAATGCCATTGGCATGAAGCTGCCCGCTCAATACCTCGCTATCAACCATGTTCTTGGAGCAGCCAAGGGTGATGATATTTACTTTGTCTTTTTTTAATGTCTTCGTCTTCACTAATCGATCATTTTCAAATTAAACTACTTTTTCCTAAAGAAGATCCTCACTGGTACACCGCTGAAATTGAAGTGCGACCTTATCTTATTCTCGAGGAAATTTTTATAGGAATCTTTTATAGAGTCAGGATGGTTTGCAAAGAATGCGAACGAGGGTACAACGGTTGGTATCTGGCTTACGAATTTTATCTTCACCGCATGGCCCCTTGATAAAGGCGGTGCAAAATGTTCTATCTCTTTCAGCATGATCTCATTCAGAACAGAGGTCGCAACTCTTCGTGTGCGGTTCTCATAGACTTCTATCGCTTTTTCCATGCCTTGGAAAATGCGTGTCTTATCTTTAGCAGATACAAAAATTACAGGTACATCTGTAAACGGAGCTATTCGCTCTTTTAAAAGCTTTTCAAAATCTCTTGCAGAATTCGTTTCTTTTTCAACAAGGTCCCATTTGTTCACTAAAAGAACAATGCCTTTTCCCTTCTTTTCTGCCAAGCCAAAAATACTTACATCCTGTGAGGTAACGCCATTGCTTGCATCAATCATCAAGAGGCAAACGTCGGCCTCATCCATAGCGCGTATGGCGCGTATCACAGAATAAAATTCCAGGTCCTCATGCACATTTTTCTTTTTCCGTATCCCGGCAGTGTCAATAAGTATGAACTCTTTTCCAAATAATTTGTAATGGGTATGTATCGTATCTCGTGTTGTACCTGCAATGTCGGAAACAATAGTGCGTTCCTGGCCTATAAGGGCATTCAGAAGCGTAGATTTGCCTGCATTAGGCTGGCCGATAATGGCAAATTTCATTAATGGATTGCCATCTTTATCCAGTTCAGGCGCTATTATTTCGTCAGTTATCGCAGCGGCAATCTCATCCAGCAACTCACCTGTGCCGCTACCCGAAATGGAAGACAACATAAAGGTCTTGCTAAATCCCAGGGAATAAAATTCTGTTGCATAAATGGCGCGTTCTGCATTATCAACCTTATTTACAACCAGGAGAACAGGTTTAGTGGTGCGCCTCAGCACATCCGCCATTTCCTCATCCTGCGCCGTTATACCTGTGGTAGTGTCCACAACAAACATCACGAGGTCAGCTTCGTCCATAGCGATATGCACCTGTTTGCGTATCTCGCGTTCAAATACATCTTCAGAATTGGAGACGAAGCCACCGGTATCTATTACATTAAAAGATTTGCCGTTCCATTCGGAAATACCATATTGTCTGTCGCGGGTTACACCACTTATATCATCTACAATAGCTTTCCTTTGCTCCAATAAACGATTGAACAAAGTTGACTTTCCTACATTTGGCCTTCCCACAATGGCTACCGTAAATCCGGGCATATTTAAAATTTAAGGACGCAAAGGTAGCCTTTTAATACGCTAATAGGAAGAGCAGCTGCTATTTAATTTGTTAATAATTTTAATATTATAAATATCCCTGAGATTTTTACAATCTATCAACAATTGCGGCGGACGGGCTTCCAAAATTAATCTACCTTTACTGCTTCATTATATTATTGTTAATATCTTATCTATGAGAAAATATCTCTACCTCTTATTATTTGCTATTTCCCTTGCCAATATTTCACAGGCTAACCCGGGAGATACTACCTGGGTGCAGGCTACTAATACGCAGTTAACCCACTATGGCAACTTCGATACTATAACTGTATTCCCGAGCAGCGCAGCCCCAACTACTTATCGCAGGATATATATGATATTTACCCTTGGCAAATACATGTGCCCTGGGAACCCGCAATATTGCGGCGATTGGGATTATACAGTTGATAATTACCTGATGACAAAAACAGGTGACACCGTGGACCTTGGACGCCTAATAACTCCTTATGCAAATGCGGCAGCACCACGTACACCCTGGGCATGGACGCAACGCTATATATATGATGTAACCGATTTTTATCCTTTATTAAAAGACAGTGCCACTATTCGCCTTGCGTATTCCGGCTATTCATGGGGTTTTTCGGCTAACATCAAATTTGCTTTTATAGAAGGCGTGCCTGACAGGAATGTTACAGGCATTACAAGATTGTGGAATGGATATTTTGGATATGGTGGCGCGACCAATACAATGAATTCTCATTTCCCTGTATCTTATGATACCGCTCCTGCAAGTACACAAAGTGCCACGCTGAAATTTATCGTAACAGGCCATGGCAGCGATGCTAATCAGTGTTGCGAATTCATGCCGCACTTTTATAAGGTTTTTATGGACAGCAACCAGCTTGATTCCGTAACAGTTTGGCGTTCAGATTGTGGTGCTAATGAATTATATCCGCAGTCCGGTACCTGGTTATATCAGCGTTCTAATTGGTGCCCGGGCGCATTAGTATATTCCAATTTCCATGATCTTCCCGGTATTATAGCAAATTCCACACACAATTGCCAGATACTCTTCGACTCGACCTATACCAGCAACGGTGGCGGCGGCTATGGTTGCGATGCTACATTGTTCTATTACCAGGGAATGAATAAGACACTGGATGCAACACTTGAAGATGTGATAGCGCCCACCGATTATGAAGGCCATTTTAGAGAAAATCCGGTTTGTGGTTTGCCAACGGTGCAGGTGAAGAACACAGGAGCTACTACTATCAATTCTATTTCGTTCCAGTATGGTATAAAAGACTCAGCACTTCAAACATATACCTGGAACGGGGAATTGGCATCATTGAGTGATACGGTTATAAACCTGCCGGAACTTTTTATGCTGGATAGTTTATCATTAGCTGCCAGGCCAGACACTTTTACTTTTATTGCGCAAATACTGCAGGTAAACGGAGTGTCGGATAATGACCAAACAAATGATACTATTTATGCTCCTTTTAAAGTAGCGCCAACCTGGCCCGATAGTTTTATTATTACTATGAGGACCAATAACCAGGGCCAGAATGGGGCAATAGGCACAGGGCTTAGTGAAACTGACTGGAAATTGTATGATATGAACAACAACCTTATTGCATCCAGGACAAATGCCGCTTTAACAACAACTTATTTTGACACGGTCCGTTTATCAAACAGGGGCTGTTATAAATTTATCGTTGAAGATGGTAGCTGCGACGGATTGGAATGGTGGGCACATGCACAGGACGGCTCGGGTATTACGAATGGTTTCCTGACGGTAAAGAAACTGACAACACCGTCTACAATGACATTCAACGGCAACCCGACCGGGACGTACGCTAATGATTTTGGTTGCGGTTTTGTGCAATATTTTACTACAAAGCAAGGACCTTTAGGCATTCAGAATGTTAATATGACGGCAGCGGGTATGGATATTTACCCCAACCCTGCACAGAACATTGTGAATGTAAGCATCAATGGGATTACAGATATTAAAGGTACCATAAAGCTGATAGATGCACTTGGCAGAGTAGTATTAACAGAATCATGCAATGCACCTACTCATACCATTCATGTTGCTAACTTTGCAAATGGTATGTATACCTTATTGTTTGTTGATGCTTCTGCAGAAGATATAAAACTACAAACAAGGCTCATTATAGCTAAGTAGGGTAGTTATAAAGTTAACCGCAAAGGACGCAAAGCATACGCAAAGAAGCGCAAAGTTGAAGTAGCCCTAATAACAGAATAATTAGCTTGTACTATGAACCGAGTATGAGAAATACGGCGGGTTCTTTACCTAATACCGGTATGCTTTTTTTCCAGTCACTGACAGCTAATGTTTTTATGTAAGCGCCCGGGGCAGTTAAGTTTTTGGCAATACAAAGTTTGGTATTGCCGGCACAATGTTTCAGCAGGTCTGCAAGCAATGCGTCATTACGATAGGGCGTTTCTATAAAAATCTGTGTTTGTTTCTCTTTTGCTGAGTGCTGCTCAAGCGCCCTTATACGCTGGCTGCGTGCGGGGTCTTTTACGGGTAAATAACCATTGAAACAAAAGCTTTGCCCGTTAAGGCCAGACGCCATCAATGCAAGAATTATAGAGTTTGGGCCTGCTAATGGTATAACATGCGCTCCCATGCTATGTGCAACAGCTACCAGTTCCGAACCCGGGTCTGCAATGCCGGGGCAACCTGCCTCGCTGAGTACGCCTATAGTATGGCCTTCTTTCAGCCAGCTTTTTAATAATGATATATCGGGGCCTGCATGCTTGTCTATTTCCGAAAAGCTTATTGCATCTATAACAAGGTCTTTGTGTATCGATTTAAGAAAGCGCCGTGCTGTTCGCAGGTCTTCAACAAAATAGTGTTCCAGGTTTCTTGTAGTATCCGCTACCTCTGCAGAGAGCGTGTTTACAGTTCCTTCTGCTATGGGTATGGGTATGAGATATAATGTGCCGGGCATTGTTATAAAATACTGCTTTTACTGATTTAAGAAACGCTTTCCTTCTGTATCTTCATGCTATGATATTGCCGGAATCATTTTATGCAAGGAAAGATGTTGTAAAGATAGCAAAAGAACTGCTGGGTAAAGTGCTAGTAACTGAGATAGAAGGAATACACACTGCGGGCATCATTACGGAGACAGAGGCTTATGCTGGGGCAACCGACAAAGCATCTCATGCCTATGGCAACAGGCGCACCGCGCGCACCGAAACTATGTATCAGCATGGAGGCGTGGCTTACGTTTATTTGTGCTATGGCATTCATCACTTGTTTAATGTTGTTACCAATATAGAAGATGTGCCCCACGCTATTCTTATACGCGCGGTAGAGCCACTTGAAGGCATAGAGTATATGCTGGAGCGCAGGCGAAAAGAAAAGGTGGACATATCTTTAACAGCAGGGCCGGGCGCCATGAGCATGGCCCTTGGCATACATACCAGGCATTCGGGTTGTAGCCTGCAGGGGCCTGAAATTTTTATTGAGGACAGGGGCATAAAAGTAGGTTCTAAAAATATTGTAACTGCAACAAGAGTGGGCGTGGCTTATGCTGCTGACGACGCTTTGCGGCCTTATCGCTTTTTACTGAAGGGGAATAAGTATGTTAGTAAGGGGAAGGGATTGTAGTTGATTTGATGATTTGATGATTTGTGTTGGGTAAAATGACTGTCTTTGCTTAGATAAAAATGCCACGCAATTGCGTGGCATTTTTATCCTTACTTAAAAGTATAATTAGAATTTAGGACATGCAAAATTGTAACGTGGTGAAGCAGTAGATTTGTTGATGTTGCCATTGAAAATGAGCGACAGTTCATAACCACCTGCACCGCCTGTAGCCGGTGTGAAGCTTGATATGTTTACATCGTAGCTGAAGCCAAGCTGCATTTTAGACCATGCTAAACCAACATAAGGAGAGATCGCATCGCCATAACGATACCAGCCACCGAGATAAAGAACAGTGTTTTTCTGGAACTCCATATCATGACCGGGATTAAGTACGAAACCTATAGCGCCACCCAAAAGAACTTCTGTTGCAGAAGCCTGTGCCTGGTATAATGCGCTTGTGTACAGAACTATATTTTCGTTAAGATCGAAAGAACCACCGAGATAAGCAGATTGACGTGAGTGTAACTGGTGATTGCTACCCATGAAAGTTTCAACTGGTTCTGTAATGTGGTAGTAAGAGAAACCTGCATAAGCAGTAGCATGCTCGCTTACGTGACCTGAGTACATGATACCTGCGTTAAAGTCAGGATAAGTAAGATCGGCATTACCGAATTTTTCATTAGTAGGGTTAACGCCACCTGAAGCGGTGTAGATAGAACCAGAGGAAGGATCGAACTGATCTTCGAAAGTAAGTTTAGTGAAATCCAGTGTTTTCTGAACGAGTACACCCTGAACGCCTATTGAAATGGTATGTTGTTTTTCTATACCGAGCGCTTTGTGGTAAGCTACTGACAGACCAACTGTTTCGTCTGTTAATCCGCCGGAACCAGATTTATCATAAAGACCCATAACACCTATGCCAAGTGCATCGCCTTCAGGCAACTTACCTTTCAGGGTAGCCATATCGTAGGATATAGTACCTGTAACATAAGGATTGGAAGATACGCTTGCCCACTGTACACGGTAGTTAGCGGCTAAACGTACATCACCAGGGGTAAGGCCCGTAAGTGCAGGGTTTAGTGTTAATGGTGAAGTAAAATATTGGGTAAAGTGGACATCTTGCGCAAATACCGAGCCTGAGATCATCATTGCGGCACTTATTCCTAATAATATTTTTTTCATCTGGGTGCTATGTTTTGTTGAGTTATGAATCAATCTGAAGTCCAAAATAAGTTAAATTCCTTTATTAACCAAGACAGGTAAAAATAATATTTTAGTTGGGTAAAAGTGGTTTTATTTTAATTAGTATTTAGTCCTTGGTAGATAGTAGTTAGTCGCGGGTTAAAAGTCAATGTTTTTTTAGATGAGAATTAATATTTTGAATGTTAATTATGTGTTTTGTTATTGAAAATATCAGATGGGCAGAATTGGGCTAAAATATTGCATTTGTTTATTTATATACAAGGGCTGCAAGAGGATTAAGATTTTATACTAATAATTCTTATTTTTTGTTGGAAGAAATGTGGACATTATTATCGCTTTTTATCCATTCTTTATCCCGGTAGGATGGTTCGTATTTTTGTAAATGATTGAATTTCAATTAATTATTTTTGTTTTTATCCTTTTTGGAAAAGAAAGATAAAGCATGAAATTGTCCACATTTTGTCCCAACAATTACCAGGATTGTTTGAGTCTCAGTTTTTTATTAAAATGCCCGATGCCCGATTATATGAAAACCCGGACATTGAAATGTGACATTTTTATGTAAATAATTGATTATCAATTTGTATGATTATTTTCAAAATGTCCTGTTTATGTCCCATTTTGTATATTTAATGTCCTGCCTCGTCCTGAATTTGGTTTACACTTTGGTTTCTTTTGTGTGCTATGTATATGTCAAAGAACTTTAAAGCGAACTAAATCGGTCATTTTCATGTTAAAGATACGATTTGGGGGAGGGGGCTAACAAATATTTGTTTGTGCTATGGGCGCTGTTCAGGGGTGCCAGCGGAACATCCTTCAATATTAGAATGAATGGGGGCTTTTCTTTCGCGAGTGTTCTTTCTTTTGTCTTGCAAAAGAAAGAACCAAAGAAAAGCCGCGCAGGGGCCAAATCGCTCCGCGTGGCCCCTGCATAGCTTAGCTGCATGTTTCGTAACAATTCTATTATGGGGCACTGCGTTTTGCTTGTTTTTCAATTTAGCTACAGACTTGGGCAGGTTTACTTCATAGATAAAGCTGCCATTAGCACTCGACAGCAAAAAGGTGCCTTTGCAAATTCTCAGCCTTAGCTTTTCAATCGGAATGTCCGATGCATGATATTGGTATGCTGTGTGTTGTTACTCTATGGAACTTTCTCGGCAAGGGTATGGTATTTGCTGGTTTTTGGTATAAATATTCAGGTTATGATACGCAAGTTAAAATCGGGTAAATACCGCATTTATTCCCGGAAAGTGGATGCGAAAACGCATAAACGCAGAAATCTTGGCACTTTCGAGTCTATGGACGAAGCTAAAAAACATGAACGAGAGATACAGTATTTTAAGCATCATTAGACCTAAGCCGGAGCGAAATAGGTGATAACAACGAAACAACGCTAAAATGCTTCTTTAACAATTGAACTTTCCTTTATCTGCAGATTTGCCAGGTACTTTTCTACTGCGTCCATCATGGGGGGTGGGCCGCATAGATAGAATATCTTGTTCAGTCCGCCGCTGTTGGCTTTTATAAATTCTTCTGTGATCTGTCCGTTTGCATATCCATCCACTTTTTCGTCAGACAGAATATTGATGAAATTATCACCTAACATTTCTTTGAATTCTGCTTCGAGTATGATGTCGGCCTTTGTTTTGTTGGCAAAGATGAGTTTGTTATTGCCAATTTCGTTTTTTGACTGAAGGTACCTGAAGATGGCAATAAAGGGCGTAACACCTGCACCACCTGCAATAAATACGCCTTCGCCTTTGTAGGCTATGGCGCCAAAAACATCATGCAATATCAATTCATCATCTTTTTTAAGTTGCAGAAGCTGATTGGTAAGTCCTTTATGCGAGGGATATGTTTTTATATTGAACTCCAGGTAATCCTTATTGGGCAGGCAGGTGAAGGTAAAAGGATTTCTTTTGTCCTTCCAACCATCTTTGTTTATAGAAATTTCCGTGGCTTGTCCGGGGCTAAAGGTATAGTGCCGAGGTTTTTCTGTTACAATTTGCAGTACATCGTGGGTGACTTTATGAATTGAGCTGATCTTAACAATATGTTGTTCCATACAATTCTTTTTTAGGCAGGGCTTTTTTAATCCAGTTTAAAAAATCGGGCCAATAGGGCAAAGGTCGGCAGCTTTATGCTCGTATAGTTTATATAAGGATAGGAATTTGTTGCATTATTTATTCGCAAATCGGAGATTTGCCACCGCGATGACGGAATCGGAGATTGCCGCCGAGCAACAACAATTTTTAATGCTGGAAGACTACGCTTAACTAGGATTTGCCCCCACTATGAGTAAGGCGGATTTATATAATAGATTTCAGAAGGTGATGAAATATGTTTTTTAAACCATCATCTATAGATTTCTTGCTAAAATTTCCCAAAGACCAAAATGGTATCTCTGCAACAGTAATATTTATTTGTGTTGTATCATTAAAGCCTGACTCTACCGTAAATGAATCAGATGATAAAAGGGACTCTGAACAATTTGGATATAGTAGTAAAATATTTTCGCAACCTCGCCTAAAGGCATAAGAGGTCATTTGGTACATATCCTGTTGGGAAACATTTTTTTTAGGGTCATCTTTAAAAGAAAAACTGCGCACTTTATATTTAGTGTCAACAATTATCTTTTTCGATTTGTCCTTCTTCAAAGTAAGTAAAATGTCATGGCGCATTTGAAAGGCATTATAAGGCTTGCCAACCAAGTACATTTCAGATTTCTGGTATTCGACTATCCATTCTTTAGAAAAATGAGTTTCTAAAAAGCCACAAACAAAATCCTCGAAAATATATTCCATCGGGAATAATAAACACCATTGGGGTTGTTCGAAATGCTCATTATTATATATCTGCTGTTCCAAAACCATTCGACAAATATTTATCACAGGTTCATAGTCAGTAAAAAAAGTGTTCAGTTTTATCGAATCTAAATCTTTTACAGTACATACAATATCTTCTACCTCATCAAGAATAAAGACAATTTCGCTGAGTTTATATTGTGTTTCATTAAATTTTGCCTTACGCTGAAGTATTCTTGATGCATATTTAATAACTCTGTTCAGTGTATTATCAAAGAGCAATGGTTGATAGTCACATTCCAAAATATGGTGATTGCCATTGGCAAACCCCTTGGCGATATAGCGATTGAAATTTATTCTTCCTCTTGGTGTCATAAGTGATTCTTCGAGTTCCTGGTATAGCGAAATGGGGGAGGCTGATACTACTTCCAATATTTTGCTGGCCATTAGATTGATAATGAGTTCGGGAAAATCAATATCCTTTAACAAATCCAGGGTTACATTAGTAAATGGGAATTTCCATTTACGGCAGTATTCAAACCAGTAAAAGATATGTCTTAAAAACAGTTTTCTGTTCTCGGGTTCATTTTTGTCTTGCTCCCTAAAAACTTTTGGGTATATTTCTATATGGGAATCTTTTGTTTGGATAAATCCAACAAAATTTTTTGCTCGTGCGTTGCTATCGTCAAATGTCAGAAAGCCCTGGTAAGTGCGCTTATCTTCTTCGTTCTCTGACCACTCATAATCTTTATCTTGGCTTGTATACTGTGCCCATATTATTTCTAAATATCTCTTTAGTGGCTCTTTGTCCTGCACCTCAAAAAAACCACCATACTCAAATTCAATTACCCTGTTCATTAGTAATGTCTTTAGGTGTAACAGTCCATTCGTATTTTTTTAGGTCATAATCAATTTTCCACATTGTTTTTGCAAATATGTTTTTTACTTCCTCGCGTTTCCCTGAAAAGTATTCCATTAAAAGAGGGATAACCTTGTGCTTAAGGATAGTCTCAGTTGGTTCTTCTTTCATAAAGTACCCGTGTCCGATTAAAAAATCTGCGGAATTCTTTTTTTCAAAAATTTCATTGTTAATAGCATTCATCAATTCTATATGGTGGGCATATTTTTCTTCTAAAACCTCTTCACTGGGATACATGCTAATAAACTCAAATCTCCTGCGTAATGCAATATCAACCAGAGCAATGGATTTATCTGCTGTGTTCATGGTACCTATAATGTAAAGGTTGGGAGGTACGCCAAATTCTTTTTCACTATTGGGTAAGGTAACTGTTAGTTCATTGTCTTCACCTAAACGTTTATCATCCTCAATTAATGTAATCAACTCTCCAAATACTCTTGAAATATTAGCGCGGTTAATTTCATCAATGATAAGAACAAAGTTCTTGAGTTCTTGCGCTTGGGTTTGATCTTCTATGAATACTTTTTGATTGTTTTTTAAATACTCGCGGAATTTTTGGATCACTTCAAAACAGTATGTAGCATGTTGTTTTTCTAAACTTGGTATTCCACTCATCCCTTTTATGTCTTTTCGTTCTTTTACATCGCTTAACAACATTATTATGAGTGGCTCATAATGCATCCCTAATCTTTCGTTCTTCCACTTTTCGCCATCCGCTTTTTCACCGGTATAAACAAAGGCATCATCTTCTACGCTGTATATAGAAACGGCATTTTTTATAGTGTACTTCCCTTCTTTTTCAATTATGCTTTCCACATGGTCTTTAAATGCTTCAAGCATGTTTCTTACCCAATTTTCTTTCGAAAGGGTTACCGCGTCTTTTAAACTGTCAGAATAATTTTGCTTTGCTCTTTTTGCTATTTCATAAAAAATGCCCTTAAAAGGCTTGAATCGTAGTGCAGAAAATTCAACATCTGGCTTTATTCCTACCATAAAATCCTCATAGCCATAATTTTGGTGAAAAGTAACAAATTCTATTTGTCCTTCTTTTCGTAGCGTATCAAAAAGTTTCTTATTATCAGCATGAGTACTGGATATGCCTATAACTGTTTTTACAGCAAGGTCAATACTTTTATAAGTTTTCCCCGTTCCGGGAGGGCCGTATAGTATTCTATTTAAAGGAAATTTTATATGGGGTTTGGCTTCCTGAGTTTCATGTTCAATGGTCTGGTTGAAAAAAAATATTTCATCAATATCTTCTCCAAAAACTTGCTGTATTGTACTCCTGTAACCTCCAAATCCTTCTAGGTCGTAGTAGTCAAAAGGTGCGTCCCATTCAACTATTAGGGAATTGCCGTCGGTTATATTCTCAACTACTGTACCTAGTGCTTTTATCCGTAAGTAATTTCTTTTATCCCGTGTTGCATAGCTTGATTTAATGGCTATGCGGTCATTAACTTTAACTTTTTTTACTACTTCTATAAATTTATCTTCATGTCCATTTTCCCATATACCTTCATTGATAAATCGCTCGGTCTGGTCTTCGTTTCCCCACATAGCCCCTGCTACATAATAATTTACATCTTTTTTGGCCTGAATATCAAAGTCTAATTGGCGCAGCCATTTATTGGTTGGTTCTCCGCCATATATTTTTCCTGTGTTTTCTCCGGTTGCAAGCAAATGGGCTATTCTTAAAATTTCTTTTGGCGGGAAAGGCTTTCCATTAATTATTACATCATAACCTGTCGAAGGTGCTGGTTTATAGCCACCGTTTGATATTTGTTCTGCCGCTTGAAGCACGTGTTCTTTTGTTATTTTTTCAGGTTGGAATGGCATAATTGTAACTTAGTTAGGCTTTAAATTTATCTAATCTTTATCATTTTTGCATAATATACAACTATTCGTTGTTTGGGACGTTTCTTAGAGTACACCGAACAAACGAGTTTCAATTTAACAGCACATCTTAATCTCAGGGGATTTCTCACCCGAAGAAAATCGGGTTCGAAATGGCGACCCTGATCGGGCTTAGGCCCAGGCACATGGTTCGACTGGGCTCACCATGACAAGGCTTCTTTACCTGCCTAATCTTTGTAACTTGTGCATCCAAAATACTTATAAATGGCACAATTGATACGGAAGGAAGATGCGTTGGAATATCATGAGAAGGGCAGGCCGGGCAAGATAGAGGTTGTACCTACCAAGGAGACGAAGACGCAGCGCGACTTGGCACTGGACTAGTTAGCTATTTTTTAAAATACAGGCCGGCTATCATTAAAACAAGGGTAATAAAAAAGGCGACAAACCATTTTATCATGTCGGTTTTGGAACTTTCTATTTTTGATATTAATTCAATCTTGTCTTCCTTGGTCAGCAGAACATCCTTTTTTTGTTGGTATTTTTCCTCTGTTTTTGATTCAAAATACTCAATAACAGTTTCGGCTTCCTTTTCGCCTAACTTGTTTTTAAATATTTCATATACTTTTAATTCCAAGGTACTCATAGATGCTATTTATTAATAGCAAATATAAGTGTTTATCTGGTATAAAAAATAGAAACCCCGCAAGCCTGTGCACTACTGTCTTACACTTTTGACGTGTGGAACGCCGACTGGGCTTTTCTCCCTGCCTAATCTTTGTAACTTGTGCATCCAAAATACTTATAAATGGCACAGTTGATACGGAAGGAAGATGCGTTGGAATATCATGAGAAGGGCAGGCCGGGCAAGATAGAGGTTGTACCTACCAAGGAGACTAAGACGCAGCGCGACCTTGCACTGGCTTATTCGCCGGGGGTGGCAGAGCCTTGTAAAGAAATACATGCTAATGTTGAGAATGTGTATCGATACACTGCCAAGGGCAACCTGGTGGCAGTGATAAGCAATGGCACTGCGGTGCTGGGACTGGGGGATATTGGTCCGGAGGCCAGTAAGCCCGTGATGGAGGGTAAGGGACTGCTGTTTAAGATATTTGCGGATATTGATGTGTTTGATATAGAACTGAATGCCATGGAGCCCGACCATTTTGTGAGCGTGGTAAAGGCGCTGGAGCCGACCTTCGGGGGCATAAACCTGGAAGACATAAAGGCGCCGGAGTGTTTTGAGATTGAGGAAAGGCTGAAGCGGGAGATGAAGATACCAGTGATGCATGATGACCAGCATGGCACTGCCATCATATCGGGGGCGGCCCTGCTGAATGCACTGGAAGTGGTGTGCAAGAAGATTGGGGATGTGAAGATAGTGGTGAGCGGCGCAGGTGCATCGGCCATAAGCTGTTGCAAAATTTATATAGCCCTGGGGGCAAAGGTGGAAAACATACACATGTTTGACAGTAAGGGCCTGCTGACAAAAAGCCGCACCGACCTTGACAAATACAAGATACAGTTTGCGCAGGACGGTGAACACGCTACGCTGGAAGAAGCCATGCGCGGGGCTGATGTGTTTATAGGCCTTAGCAAAGGGAATGTTGTGAGCAAGGCGATGATAAAGGCCATGGCCGAGCGGCCCATAGTATTTGCGCTTGCCAATCCCGACCCTGAAATATCGTATGAGGATGCACTGGAGGCAAGGCCGGATGCTATTATGGCCACGGGCCGCAGCGATTATCCCAATATGGTGAACAATGTGCTGGGCTTTCCTTTTATTTTTCGGGGTGCGCTGGACGTAAGGGCCACAACAATAAATGAGGAAATGAAACTGGCCGCTGTAAAAGCTTTGGCCGCACTGGCAAAAGAGCCTGTGCCGGATATTGTGAACGTAGCCTATAATGAAAAGAGCCTGCATTTCGGGCCCACTTATATTATACCCAAACCGATAGACCCAAGATTGCTTGTAAGAGTATCGACCGCAGTGGCAAGGGCAGCAATGGACAGTGGCGTCGCCAAGAACCCGATAACAGACTGGGATGCCTATGAGGCGAAATTGTATAACAGGCTGAACAGCGATGATGGCCTGCTGCGCTTTATTATTAATAAGGCAAAACAGCATCCTAAACGTGTGGTGTTTGCAGAGGCAGAGAACCTGAAGATACTGAAGGCCGCACAGATAGTAAAAGATGAGGGCATAGCCATACCTATATTATTAGGCAACAAGAAAAAGATACATGCCCTGATAGAGGATAATGCGCTGCAACTGGATGGGGTGGAAATAATAGACCCTAAGAACGAAGGCATGGACAAGGTGCGCAGCAAGTATGGGGAATTGTTTTTCGAGAAACGCAAACGCAGGGGCTATAACCTGTACGAGGCCAAGAAAGTGATGCGGGAGCGCCCGCATTTCGGGGCCATGATGGTGGAAACAGGCGAGGCTGATGCGCTGATATCTGCATTGACGAGAAGGTACCCCGATACCTTAAAGCCAGCTTTGGAAATAATAGGTTTGGAACAAGGGGCAAAGCGCGTGGCAGGTATGTATATCATGCTGACGAAGAAGGGGCCTTTATTTTTTGCTGATACAACTGTGAATTTTAATCCGACCGAAGAGGAACTGATAGATATTACTTTGCTTACTGCACGAACTGTAGAGCACCTGAATATAAAGCCGAGAATAGCCATGTTGTCTTATTCCAATTTCGGCAGTTCGGAATCGCCGGAAGCTATATTGGTGAGGAATGCTGTTGCGAAAATAAAAGAGCGTCACCCCGAATTAGTGATAGATGGTGAGGTGCAGGCAGGTGTGGCTTTTAATAAAGATATATTGAGAGAGAATTATCCTTTCTCTGACCTGGTGAACGAGTCGCCGAATGTGCTGATATTCCCTAACCTTGCAGCGGGCAATATTGCTTATCACTTGTTGCAGGAGGTAGGCGGTGCAGAAGCTGTGGGGCCTATACTGATAGGTTTGCGCAAGCCCGTGCATGTATTGCAATTGGGCAGCTCCGTGCGTCAGATAGTGAATATGGTGGCGATAGCTGTTGTAGAAGCGCAGGTGAAGGGTTGATTATTTATGATTTGTGATTTATGATTGTTGATAGGTTGAATAGTTGATAAGTAGTTTTTAACAACAAGAGAGACGAGGAGGTGCAAAAAATGTTGTTGGTAAAATTGTAGAGACGCAATGCATTGCGTCTCTACATGCAGAAACAATGATTTAAAAATAGAAATTTGAAGATAGCAATAATAGGTGCGGGGGCGGCGGGGTGTTTTGCTGCGGCTAATATTTCTTTGAGAGAGGGAGATGAGATCCTTGTGTTTGAAAAGACTGGCAGGGTATTGCAGAAGGTGAAGGTATCGGGTGGGGGACGTTGTAATGTAACACATGAATGTTTTGAAATACCGGAACTGATAGGGAAATACCCGAGGGGTAAAGCGCTGCTGCGAAAAAGTCTTTACCAGTTTACGCCAAAGGATACTATAAAATGGTTTGAGGAAAGAGGTGTGAAATTAAAGACGGAACCCGATGGCAGGATGTTCCCTGTAACAGACGAATCGCAAACTATTATTGATTGCCTGTGGGGAGAGATGATGCGTAACAAAGTGATGGTATATTATCACAGGTCTGTTGAAAAGATTGAAAAGAAAGAAAGCCAATTCGCACTTCATTTTGCAGATAAGTCGGAATATGTTGCGGATAAGGTGCTGATAGCAACAGGAGGTTTCCCCAAGAAGGAGCAATATAAATGGCTGGAAGAATTGGGACATAGTATTCAGTCGCCCGTGCCTTCTTTGTTCACATTCAATATGCCCAAACATCCTGTTACAGAACTGATGGGAATAAGTGTGGAAGATGTAAGTATAAAAATACAAGGCACAAAAATTACAGAGCGCGGGCCATTGCTTATTACGCATTGGGGCATGAGCGGGCCGGTGGTGCTCAAAACATCTGCTTACGCTGCAAGAGAATTGAATGAGCGGAAATATGATTTCCAGGTACTGATAAACTGGTTGGGCGCGGTAACAGATGCCGACCTGAAAGAGACATTTACGTTTTTAAGGAAAGAGCAGGGCAAGCAGTTCGTTCAGCAGAAAAATCCTTTTGAATTGCCTAAGCGATTGTGGGAGTATATAATCAACGATTGCGACATTAAAGCGGACATCCGCTGGGGAGACCTGCCTGCTGCACAACAAAACAAACTTGCAGAGCATCTGCTGAGAGATTCATATCATGTAAAAGGGAAAACCACGTTTAAGGACGAGTTTGTTACTTGCGGGGGGATTAACCTGTCTGAGATCAATGCTCAGACCATGGAGAGTAAATTAGTGCCCGGATTATTCTTTGCAGGAGAGATACTGGACGTGGATGGAGTAACCGGTGGCTTTAATTTTCAACATGCCTGGAGCAGTGGATGGATAGCTGCGGGGAATATTACCCCTAAGCCCTAAAAGGGAATTTTTTCTTTTAACAATATTTTTTGTTTTCCTGCGTTTTAGATAGTACAGCCTCATTTCTTTACTTCTAAACTGTCCTACTATGCAGAAGTCATTGTCACTTTTTGTATGCTTGCTTGTCGTTTGTTTATCTCCTGCCTCTGCTCAAAAAATAACTGAGGGCCATTGGGGTAAAAAAGGATATGATATTGCCTATTCTGTAGCAGCCACCAATGATGGCGGCTATATTATGTGCGGACTTACGCAAAGCGATGGAGACACCGTTGGGGATATTGTTGTTATTAAGACAGCTTTATCAGGAGACACTATGTGGTCCTTTACTTTGGGAGGGCCTAACCTGGAGGGCGGGAATTTTGTAATGCAAACGGCTGATGGCGGTTATATGGTAGCGGGCCATTGCGAAGATTTCGGCGCACAGGATTGTGATGGCTTCCTGATGAAGCTGGACAAAAACGGTAACCGTGAAATGTTTAAATTATATGGTGGCGTGAATGATGATATTTTTGAAGGTGCGGTAGAGATGCCTGATGGCTCTTTTGTTTTTGCCGGCATAACTGCCAGCTATGGTAATCCCGATGGCAACACAGAAAGGCGGCATACCTGGTTTGCAAAGACAAGCAGCACAGGAGATCTTATCTGGAGCAAATATTATGCAGGTTCTAATTGGGAGTATGGTTATTCGATAGCAAGCATGAACAAGGGTAATTTCCTTGGTGTGGGCTGGAGCAGTAGTTATGGCAATGGCGAAACCGATGGCCAGATACTTTGCCTGAATGAAAGCGGAGATACGTTATGGACACGCCTCTATAAAGAGCCTGGGAATACGATATTTTTTAAAATTATACCAAGCCTTGATAATGGTTTCTTTGTCGCGGGTTATACCACCTACTCGACAAACGGAGTGCCTCACGGCCTATTGATCAAGCTTGACGCAGATGGTAAAGAGTTGTGGGAGCGGGTTTATGGAGGCGATAACGATGGTATTTGTTTTAATGGTATTGCCCAGTTGCCGAATGGTAACCTGATGCTCACGGGTTTCAATAAATCGCTGGATACCTTGGGCAATGTTTATATTTTGACGACTGATCCGAGTGGCAATAAAATAAGTGATCAACTTTGCGGCGGAAGCAATTCAGCTGCAAGCGCTGTTGCTGTGCAGGGAGACAATGGTTACATGGTGGCAGGCATCAGCTCAAAGTATGGAGACGCTGCAGGTGATATATACTATATGACAACGGACAATACAGTACTCAACGTAAATACACCCAACCTGGAACTCCCGCATATATTTCCTAACCCGGTTACTGATAGATCAGCGATTGTGTTGCCTGCACCGGAATCGTACAGTACCGTCAACCTGGACGTAAGAGACATGAGCGGGAAGCTTATGTTTAGTCAGAAAAACATGATGGCCAAGAATATTATTATTAACAGGAACGCATTGCCTACAGGTAATTATTTGTTCCGGGTGGTGTGCAGCGATGGAAAAGAATATAAAGGCAAGTTTGTGGTGGAATAGCATTTAGATAAAGTAAAAATTGCATTTACAGGATTATACGATCTTTCAATGCGATTGTATTTTTATCTCTGTAAAACAAAATCAGTCATGTATGCAAGACAAACTATACCGATCATATATACAGTAAGGATAAAGAAGGAACCCAGTTTTTCTTTCCAGCTATCGCCAAATTTTAGTTTATCTGTGCTTAGTGACAGGGAAAAGAAAACCATGGAGGTATAAAGTAATGGATGCCAGATGCTGATAGTATGTTTGGGCTTGTTTTGTTTTTCCTCCGGCTTATCATCTGTATTTTTCGCGTTTTGTAATGTGAGCATGTCAAATGCATAGACGTGCTCATGAAGGAATGGCAGGGTAAAGAAAGTAATGATAGAGAAAAACAAGACCAGTGTTAATGCCCAGCAAAACACCAGGCCTTTTTCATAGCCAAACCGGTTCCAGTGATAAGGGATCGCGCCTAACCACCTTATCCAGAAAGGTTTTTGTTGCCATTGAAACAAATGATATTCTATATCCAGTTTTTCATAACTGTCCATCTGACCACGGGTTTTGAAATTTTGCAGGAGGTCTTCGTAAATGACATAGCATTCATCCTGCGATAATGGGGGCCTGCCTTTTTGGTGGAGGTCGAATAGCAAGAGCCTGAAGTGGATATAGTCTAACCTGAATTTGGAGATGTCTGACCTGTAAAGGCTTATATAGTGATACCTGCCTTCTTTATACGCCTTTTCCTCTTTGTCATACCTGGATGGGTCGGTAAAATTGGCTGCTGACAGGTCAATATCGTTACTGATACCCGCATTGTTCGAAAAATCAATAGTATCCGGCAATGATGC
>Ga0206970_10010_pt1 | contig 68319 bp, 70 predicted proteins | sample Alteio_BWOrgHeat_88_FD_152964 | JGI IMG/M metagenome (GOLD analysis project Ga0206970, IMG submission 152964) | Enriched cells from forest soil in Barre Woods Harvard Forest LTER site, Petersham, Massachusetts, United States -... | ecosystem: Environmental > Terrestrial > Soil > Temperate forest >... | reverse complement strand
GTTGGTGTAATTGCCGCCACAGATTATTCTATCGCGGTAGATAGCGCTTCTGTGAAATTAAGTGAACTGGCTGTAGGCATAGGCCCTTTTGTTGTAGGCCCTGCAGTGGAACGCAAAATAGGAGTTTCGGGTTTCTCACAATTGGCGATTGATGCTACAGAGTGGCGATCGGCAGAATGGGCTAAAAAGCATGGCCTCTATTCGGAAACCTACCATCACATTTTTGAAATAGACGATGCTATAAGGACCCTTGCTGAGAAATTAGCTCGCAGCAGTCCCGAAGCAATGGCACAAATGAAAAAGATATTCTGGCATGGTACAGATCATTGGGACCATCTGCTTGCAGAGCGAGCTGCTATAAGTGGGCGCCTGGTGCTGAGCGATTTTACGAGAAATGCCATTAATAAGTTTAAGACGAAGCAAGCCAGCAATTAGGCTAAGGACTCAATAAACACTTTTTCGTAAGCGTTTGTTATCATATCCCAATTGTAAAATGCCCGTATTTTTCCTATATTATTTGCTGTCATAGTAGCATATTCTGCCTTTGTGCTGAGACCTTTTATTAGTTCTGCAATTTTTTGTTCGTCACTAAAATAAAAGGCATCACCGGTCAGAATGGTTTTGTTAAAAACATTGTCATGCGCAGCTATCAGGGCATTGCAAGCCATAGCTTCAAGCAGAGAGGGGTTAGTTCCGCCAACATAATGCCCGTGAAAATACAATAAGGAATAGTACCTTAAATTGTTGATGATATCCTTGTCGTAGATGGCGCCGGCAAATCGCAGGCCGGGATTATTGCCATAAGTTTGTACCAAATAGGTGCCAAAAGAGTTTGTCGTTTTTCCAAGAATAAGAAAAGGCTTTTTTGATCCGCTTGCTATATAGCCCTTAATGATCATTTCTATGTTGTTTTCGGGCTCCATTCTTGCTACTATCATAAAGTAGTCGAAGGGCTCTAAGGAGTATTGAGCTGGTATTTTATCTGTTGGAGTATTAAATAATTCTGCCCCATACGCTATGCAATGAGACCTTTTGCCATAAGTTGTTTCCAGGTATTGTTGGATTACTTCGGAGTCAGAGACCAATTCATCGCCATTTATCGCAGCGAGAGATTCTGCATACCTCAGGAATTTGCGCACATATTTATTGTATTTACTGCGCTTCCATTCCATCCCATCCATATTTATTATGTTCTTGCAGTTTTTGGGCCATAGGGAGTGCCAAATACTGTTGCTGGTGTAGCCCAATTGCAGCAGTATATCATAATTCCTTTTTTTTGCATCCTTTATACAGTTCCAGTCGTAAATAAATTGTCCAAACGTACCCATTTTATTTTCAGGGTCTTTGCAGTGTATAATGTTCACGCCTCTCCAGTCGTTTGATTGATATTCATGGTTATGTGAGTTGTACACCCATACCTGGTGTCCTTTACGAACCAGGCGCAGGGCCAGGTTTTCCGCACATTCTTCAAACCCACCATAGCGGTTCGGTATTCCGCGTGTACCCAATATGCCTATCTTTAACGAATGCGCCATTTTTCAAAAATAACTATTGCAAGCTTATCCAATATTTAAAACATTCTTATAAACACTCAGTGTTTCTTCAGCAGCGCGTTGCCATGTGTAATTCTTCAGAATATGCTGCCGCAACTCTTCATTAAATGGGGCATTATATGCGGCATCAACTGCTTTTTTTATCGACTCTTCACTATCGGGATCGCAATACCATACATAATCTTTAAAATAATCGCGAGTGTCTCCTTTATTCGTTACCACTATATTACACCCCATAGCGGCAGCCTCCAGTGATGACAAGCCCGTGGTTTCAAAATAGCTGGGTAAAATGTGAACTTTGGCATTGCTGTAGGCAGTATATAAAACATCACCCGACAACCACTCACCGATCTTCACATTTGTTGTGCTTTCAGTTTTGCATTGTTCGAAGTATGCCATGGCGTTAGGCGAGGCTTTTCCGTGAATGAACACACTATATTTTGTGTTGTTTAACGCCCGAATGAGGTTTAGCTGGTTTTTCCTGCTTTCTATCCGGCCCATACACAACACGCTATTATGATAAACTGCACTATATGGATATTTCCTGTTTACCAGTTCCAGGTCAATGCCATTTGGCACAACATGGTATGCTGCCTTTATTGCATATTTTGCAGAAAGCCTGTTATATTCACTTTCTGAATTAGGCAAAAGGCAAGCTGCGTGTTTAGCTACATACTTAAGTGATCTTTTGTGTCCCATGCATATATAAGAAGGACTAATTATTTTTTCGCCATTCATTAAAGCCCTAGCTATTACCTTAATATATTCCATTCCATCCTCTGAAATAAATTTCTTTAAGAGCTCTAATTTTTTGTTTGTTTTAGTACTTGCATACTCGACAAATATGGTTGATACTACGTATGGCTTATGAGACAGTTTGATATGCTTTAGTATGTCTGCAGGCCGTATGATATTGAAAAAGTGCAAAAGGTCATACGTGGAATAATCAATTGGCTGGTTGCAAAGAAAAATATCTACTTGCACACTATTCTTTCGGAGATTTTTTGCCGTTTCTACCAATTGGCAAGTATCCCCGCCCGGAGATGTATATAATGTTGCTCGTGAAATAAATGCCACTTTCATGCAGAAACCTTCATTTGTTTTATGCAAAAAATCTATTTAAATATTTCTTTAATTGCAATGACCAGGAACCTTATGTTATCAACGGTATACCGTTTCCAAAGACGCCGCGGCTCACTTAGGAGCCTGTGCAGCCATTCAAGACCTATTGACTGAATGATTCGGGGAGCCCTTTTCTTCAACCCGAAATAAAACTCAAAAGAAGCACCCAGAAGAAGAATAAGTACACTATTGGAGTAGCCTTTTTCCTTTAACCTTTTTGTTACTTCAATACCTAGTATTTCCTGTTTAGGAAAGCCTAGGCCGAGAAATAAAAAACGGGATTTGTTTTCGATGATATTTTCCACAACCTGTGCTACAAATTCTGCGATATATTTTTCGTCAGATGGACCGAAAAAAGCAGGGACACTGCAACTGCATGCCGGATAATCGTTTTTAAAAAGGGTGCATACAGACTGTTTTGGTAATACAAGGCTTACGCTTTGTTTCGTTGCTTTTATCTTTTTCCATAAAACCGGAAACAGGTCGCTACCGGCAAGGCGGTGTTTTATCTGCTCTTTTGCCAGTATTCCGCTCAGCCATACAATGGGTTTGCCATCCGGTAAAATAAAACAGGATTGTTTGTAGAAATCTTTTAACTCTCTGTTTTTATTATCATTATAGTGTACTATTTGGTATGCATTTGGGGTGATGAGGGTATTGTATTTTACAACGGTATTATCCAGTGCAACCTGCATGGCTAAATCTGCAATTTCCTGCATGGAATCCGCAGAGATAAAATTAAAATCAAATAACGTTACCCTCGAAATACTCATATTCAATACTTAAACAAACCTTCTAATAAACCTTTCATTCCCCACGTAAGGCTTTTTATGTGCAGCTTCGTCCTTATCAAAGTTATACCTGTGATTGCAAAAAAATCTATAAAGCATACAAACCAAGCATTATGTTTTCTTGCAAAAAACATCGCCGACCTATTGTAATGATAAAAAAACAGGTACTTCTTGTTGTTTGTACTGACGCTGCCCTTGTGATATATTATGCTTTCTGTCGCCAAAACATTTTTATAGCCCATTTTTTGAGCGGTATATTGCCAGTCCTGTTCTTCGGAATAAAGAAAGAAGCGTTCGTCCATTAGGCCGATTCTTTCTAATGTATCCAGTTTTACAAGTAGACTGGCGCCGTGCTGATAGTCTATTTTATTGTCGAAATTTTTACTTTTACAAAGTAAGTCCCATTTTTCATTTTTATGTAATAATTTAGATATGCCCAGGTATTTGTAGTATTTAACTCCACAACATTGTACCAGTCCCGGTTTATAATAGTCAAGAATAACTGAGCCGGCGAATGCTATGTCTTTGTCAGTGGTGATTGCCTTTTGTAAATTCTGCAAACTATCTGGATTTGCCAGCGCATCATTGTTTAATAACCATGCATATTTTCCCGTTCCTGATTTAAGGATATGTTTTAATAATACATTGTTACCTTTTGCAAAGCCAAGATTTTCGTCGGATAGAACAAGCAATACTTTTGAGTTATTTGCAGTGTTGGCATCTAATGTGTTCCTAGTAACAGTGTTGTAATCTATGGAATTATCAGCAAGATGCTTGCATATGAATTCGACCGAATTATCGGTGGAATTATTGTCGAGTAACATTACTCTAATGTCATTAAGCAATAAAATACTATTGATACAGGATACCGTATCAGGGCCGTTGTTCCAGTTTATTATCAATACATAGGTTTCCGTCATTATACTAGCGGCATTAATTTAGCAAAGCTTTTCGGGTAAATAGTTTAACGAGCCTGTATAGATTGTAAATCTTTAAGTGCAACGGTAAAAATGGCATCATGTATTTTCTGATTTTTATTCCCGCATTCACCATCTTGCCACTATTAGTCATCATGCTTGTATGCCCTATTCTAATGCAGGTTTCTGTACCATCCTGGGGCCAATATTGAAAAAAAGCATCCTCGTGAGCACATCTAAACCAGTATTGCCAATCTTCATAAGAATGATAGGAAGTATCAAAAAAACCTACCTTGTCAATGAGTTCCTTTTTTACTAAGGGGCTGGAAACTGTAATAAAATTATTAACGGTGATATTTTTTATCATACCGTTGCCCTTGCCGGACTTTTTCAGCGATTTTATTTTATTGTATTGTCCTTTTTCACGACCTTTTAAAAGCTCAGTGGGTTTGTCTGTGTTAAAAAAGACAGAATCACCATATAGTATATCAATCTCATTATTTAGTTCCAGGTGCTGAACTTGTAGTTTTATTTTGTCGGCTAATATTAAATCGTCTGCATCTAAGAACTGTATGTACTTACCCTTACAGTTTCGTAGCCCGGTATTTCTTGTTGCGGACAAGCCTGCGTTTTCCTGGTAAACATAAGTAAACCTGTTATCTTTAGTAATAAATTGAGCAGCAATTTCAGGAGTATTATCTTCTGACCCATCATCTACTATTATACACTCCCAACGCTTATGTGTTTGTGAAAGAACATAGTTTAGCGCATCGGCTAAGAATTTGCCATAATTATAGCAGGGCACGATTATGGAGACAAGCGGCTGTGTTTCTGTTGTCATCATAGTAATACTTATACCAAGGCTTTATTTAGGCTATTAGACTTTTTATCCAACAAGAAAAATAATTCAAAAAAGAGTACGACTGAAAGATATTCAAAAAGGTAGTCAAATAAAAGATAGCCACCTAAAAGTGCCATGATATAGAGACTATAACTGAGTTTTTTATAGTCTCTAAGAAAAAAGAAAACATAGAATAAAAGAAACAAAAGAAACCCGATGAAACCGTATTCTCCGAATAGCTGGTTAAGAAAAGAATTAGGCTGATGTTTAACAGAATGGTATTCAGGTGGCATGCTGTATAGCGTGTGGAATATCTGGTAATGGTTGTTGTAAAAATCGGTCGACACGTATACGGGCATCATCCTAAATAGTCTTGATTTCTTTATCGTACTGATATCGGATGTGCGCACCGCAAGTTGTGATGAAAAATTGCCGATCCCTGCGCCGAATAGGAAATGGGGTAGACTAGTCCCCAAATAATCAAGGGTTTCCTTGAAGGAAAGTACTTTACCATATTTAAAACTGCCGGAAACATTTCCTGGCGGAAGGCCCTTATGCCCCGCGTGCCTGGAAAGCCTGGAAACATTTTCCATTCTATCCTTTTTTTTATCGTTGAGAATGGAGTCGATTATATAATTGCGGTTCCCTTTTGATATGACAATATAGAACATAGCAAAGACAAGCAGAGAAACTGTTATGACAATTTTTGATTTCCTGTCTTTGATAATGAAGAAGGCCAGGATAAGCATAGGAATAAAGAATAAATTGGCAAAATTGCTGCCGGTAAGGCAAGCGGCAAAAGCGGCAAGGGGTACAAGCCAATATCTTTTCTTATGTAAGAAGTAAAACGCGTAAAACGAATTTACGAACATATTAATATAGCTGGGGCCGAGAAATACGCCCTTCATATAGTCGCCGGTAGAATTGCCAAAAGCCATAGCTTCTGATCCGTAAGGGTTAAGACTATGTGATCGCAATACGGCAATTAGCAAATTTAACAGGGTGCATGCAAGATTTATATAGAAAAATATTCTTAGGGAATTGTCAGTTTTGTCTGAATCGCACTTGTCGACCCGGTTCTTTACTATCAAAAATGCAATCAAAGACATTAACCAGTAGGAAATGCCTAAGGAGAAGGATACAGCATGTCCTTTTGAGAAATCTCCATTAAAAAAACAAAACCTGAATACTTCAATTAGGGGTATAAAGAGATAAAAGAGAGGATAGCCGTTCAGGTTTTTTATTGATATTTTTCCTTTTAGCCAAATCAAGGCGGCAATCAGAACAATTGGTTTTATAACCACCATATCCATGGTGAAAAAAAGTAAAAACACAATTAGGAAAATGTCAATAGATCTATATAATCTAATTGCATTATCAAGATATATATTTCTCTTCAACATGCTGGTTTATAAAACTTAGACAGTTTGTATTACAAATTTTTTATTTCAGAGTTTAGCATTTGCTTAAGGCCATAAAAATATGCCTTTTACTACTATGCACTCATCTTTTTCTGGAAAAATCAAGCGGATTGTAAAACAGCTGTCTTATTTTGTATGCCCGTTGGGATGGTTTGAACAGAACGCAAGTTTTGTTGGATATATTGGGGCTGAGGGTGTTACTTTTAAAAGATAAATAGGTATGAAAAATGATTTGGAAAATCTGCAGCCTTTGATGAGCAAAAGAGGTGTTAAAGTAAGTCAAGAGGTATTTCATAAAGCGGTTAATACTATTTTTCATGATGTAGAATCGAAGTATTATGACACGCTTCATCATGATATGGATAGCAGTCTGCAGGAACAAGTTGACCTTTTAGCTGACGATATTTTAAAGGTAATAGCCCCTAACGTACCTGGTCAATTTATTCTGCTTGATGTGGGTTGCGGAACGGGAATGAGCACAGATAAATTGCTTAAAACACGATTGGGCAAATATATTTCGAAAGTTTATCTCCTGGATACATCAAAGGGAATGCTTAAACAGTGTGCTGCGAAAGCGGTAAATTGGGGTATACCTTTTGAAGTAATAGAAGATGATATATTTTCCCTGAAAAATGCGAAATTCGACCTTATCTTAACTTGCTCGGTATTACATCATATACCGAATCTTGACGTTTTTTTAGGCAAGATAGCGTCGCTGCAAAAAGAAAGGGGATTCTTTATTCATCTTCATGATTCCAATGGGGATTCGGTATTTACAGAAAACTACGTAAATAGAAAAAACGAGCTAAGAAATTTTAAAAAAACAAAGAATTTGCCGGGTTATTTTAGCAAAATCCTGATTGATAAAATAAAAGGCAAAATTAAGAGATTTACTGGCATCGGCAAAAAAGACTACATAGACGAAGTGAATGAAAAACTAATGGAACAAGGAATAATAAAAACCCCAATGACGGATGTTGAAATATGGAGCGTAACAGACCTGCATGTCGAAGATTTGCCGAATCATTATGGCAAAGGGATTTCATTTGCGTTTCTTCAAAACCAACTCAGTTCTTATAACTGTATATCGAGGAGATCTTATCGCTTTTTTGGCGATTTGAAAATGCTATTGCCGCCCTCATTCAGAGAGCAAGAAGAAAAGTGGATATCAGAGAACAAATTGGACGGACATGAGCTAAGTGCAGTCTGGCAATTAAAATAGGACTTATACTACTTTTTTAAGATGGTTTCATAGAATGAAATATTTTTTTGCGTTGTAATGCTTATATCAAACTTTGTTTTTACAGAGAGCTTAGCATTGGTTGAGAGTTGTCTGCAGATTTCGGGATTGTTAAGTAAGTAAATTATTTTTCCTGCTAATTCATCAACATTATCCGGGTCGACCAGTACACCATCTATCCCGTCGGAGATTATTTCCGGCCCTGTGGCTCGCGTAGTATAAATAACCGGTGTCGCCAGGTTCATGGCTTCGAGAACAGTCATCCCAAAAGTTTCTGCATAAGAGGGGTAAACAGCTAATTGTGATTCGGCAAGATTTCTATATAATTCATCGCCCGGTACATGACCTTTAAAATAAACAGACGATTCTACGCCGGGTTTCAAATATTTTTTCACACGCTTAAGCACACCTTTTCCAAAAATCAAAAGTCTGGCATTGGGAATATTCTCATGAACTATATTCCAGGCCTTAATTAGCTGGAAAATGCCTTTTTTGGCAACAAGCGATCCGCTGAAAGCCACCTGCAATTCTTTTTTATTTACATTGGAGAGTGTGATAGATGAGTCAATACCATTATATAGAACAGTTATGGGTTTTTTGTAGCTATAGTACTCAGCTGTCTTGCGGGCAGTGTAGCTGCTTACGCTGGTAAGGGCAGTGGATTGCTCTATCGTTGTTTTTTCCATTTCCCAAATAAGGGATGGAACGTCCTGCCCTGTTTCTTTTAAAAAATAGGCTATAGTGCCATGCAATTTTACAATGGTAGGTTTGCTTAGTTTTGGAAAAGGTGTGTACCGTCGGCAATACTGAACGTATTCATTGAAATCAGGCATTTCGATGATCTCAATATTAAATCTTTCAATTAATGTTTCTAAAAAAAACTTGTATTCTATCAGGCTTGCAGATATATCCCACTGAAAGATACCGGCAGCATAAAGTAAACGATAAGCCGCACGTACAATAAGTGCATCTTTTTTTGCAAAAAATGACGAATCTAACTTTCGTCGGAAACGATAAACTTTTACACCTTGGTCATCGAATTCGTCTTTGCCCCCGTAGCCCCAATCATAAAAGCCAACAACGATAACCCGGTGTCCCCTTTTAAGCATTTGCCGGGCAAGTGATTGTACGACTGTCCCTATTCCTCCATGCCTCCCCGGAGGGTATTCATCACATAGGTATAAGATATTCATCTTTTCAGGTATAGTTTTACTGTACGCAAATGGCTTGAATTAATTTGTTTTAGCAGTAAGGAAATTGCGAAAAATAAAACAATAGCAACTGAAAGTTGTATAGCTACCACGCGACTTATATATAAACTGGTATAATAAGCTGCAATGCCAATTGCCGACATTATTATTATCGGGAGGTATGAGATATATAAGGATGAGCGGCACACTACTATATAATATGCAATTGCCTGGATAAGAGTGGATGCCAGGTAGGCAAATGCTGCGCCTATGCCACCGAAAAAGGGAATCAGTGCAAGATTTAGCAGGACATTACTGGAAGCCGTAATAATAGTGATCAGGGATATGTGTTTGTATTTTTTTTCGGAATAAGTTATTGTCCAAAGCAGGTTAATGAAAAAATGTAAAGGAAGGCATAAAGAGATGATAAAAAAAACAAAGGAATTTGTATGACCATATTTGCCGCTTGTTATTAAATTTATTCCAGGAGCCCAGATAATATTCATACATAAAACGATCGCTACGGCTACAAATGTTTCTATAGCAAATAAACTATTTATTTCTTTTTTTTTCGATTCATTTACAAAGCCGCCAGAAGAAAATGCGCGAACAAATTTTGGTAAAATAACCGGACCTAGAATAAATACAGGAAGTTTTGCGATATCGTAGGCCCTATATGCAAAGCTATAATCCGCAGTAATTGCTTTGGTAGAGAGGATTCCCAATAATATCCAATCCATGCGTGCAAGGCTGGTATCAAACAGTGCTGCTATATACAACGGCAAAGACTCTTTTACCAATTTAATGTAGAGAGAGAATTTGAAAACAAAACGCAAATTAGTTTTATAAACAACGAACAGGAACAAAGAGCAAAACTCGAATAAAGCGCATCCTATCAATATATATATAACAGCTTGAATTGAAAATAAGGCGAAGAAGATAAAAGCAATTGCTGAAATAATTTTAATAAGGTTGCTCAGAAAAGAAATAAGCCCATACGGCGCGAATTTCTCATTTGCATTAAGGTATTGTTTAAATGGCGAAGCCATATAGATAATGCTTTGAGCTAAAAATACCCATGGCAATATATGCATGGAATAATTTTCATCTTTAACAATACTCTTGATTACGAATAATATTAGCAAGGAGAGCAGAGAGCCGGCTATGGCGTGGCACAAATATGCGGTAACTGTCCAATCCGAATTTTTTGAAATGGCTATTCTCCTTACCACACTTTGCTCCAGGCCAAAGCTGAGCAACATTGTAATGAAGGTCGATATTGCATTAGACCAGCTGATGATACCGAAATCATCCTTAGAAAGATAAAGCGAAATAAGAAGAAAGAAAGCAGTGCCAAAAACCTGGATTGCTATAGCCTGGAGACCAGAGGAAAAAATTTTTTTAATTAAGTTATTTTTCACTTTATAAAATAGTCTCCAAGAATGTTCACAAATTTACTCTCAAATCAATTACTTTTACAAACATACATTTGTGAAACAACCGAGCAAAAATTATATCAGGAAGGGTATTAATTGCTGCGAAGATAAAACAGCAACTCAAACTAAGGTCAGTAATAAACAACTATAAAATAAAATATGCAGCCATGCTTCTGCACAACAAATCACGACAAATTTACTATATTCTGTTATGCATACTGGCCTTAGTTATACCAACGTATTTCTTTCTCGCTCCCATATTAATTATCCTGCTTAGTGTAAGCTGGCTTTTGCAACTGAATGCAAAACAGCTTGTATATAATATAAAAAAAAATAAAGCTTTATGGGCATTAGTAATATTTTACTTTTTGCATATAGTTGGCTATTTTTATAGTATCGACAAACGACAAGGCCTTTTTGACCTACAACAAAAACTGTCGTTTATTGTTTTACCACTTGTCATTGGTTGTGGTCCTCGGATAGGATATAGAGAATTGGAAAACATATTTATTTATTATGTATTTGGTACGACTTTTGCCGCTTTAGAATGTTTTACAAGGGCTATAATTATTTGGAAGCATAGCGGTATAACCAGCCAGTTTTTCTATCACAATCTGGTGCATTGTTTTAGCGCCAATGCTATTTATTTTTCTTTATATACTTTATTATCATTGTCCATGTTGCTATTATATCCATGGAGCAGCAAATCAGTATTTAAGAAAAAGGCATTGTATTATGCAGTAATATTTATACAAATTCTGTTTTACATTCTTTTATCCTCCAAAACTTTTCTGATATTATTGGTTGTTTTAATAGCCCCATTTTATTTTAAGAAAATACTTAAACAAAAGAGCATTTTAAAGGAACAAAGATTTGCTTTAGTATCATTGGTAATAGCAATAGTATTCATTTCAAGCACCAGGAATCCAATTCGGTCAAGGTATGAGCAAATATTTCAGAATCATAAAATGGAATACTTACTACCGGATATAAACAATAAGGACCCCAAGTTTAATAATTTGACCCTCAGGTTGTTTATCTGGAGAATAGCAATAGAAAATATAAAAGAGAACAATCTATGGATTGCGGGTTGCGGCATTGGAGATGTCAAATTGTACCAAAGAAAAAAGATCACTTCTTACGACTATAAATTTAATAATGATCGGTCTGAGCCCGGTGTCTGGGAATTTAATATGCATAACCAATATTTACAGACCTTATTTATGTTGGGGGTGATAGGTTTAATTTCTCTTCTTATTATAGTACTTTATCCCTTTTATTATGTGAAGGATTTGAGTTGTATGAATATGTTTTTAATTTTTAATATATCATTTTTGCTATTGATGCTACAGGAGTCCTCATTTCAAACGCAGGCAGGAATTATATACTATGTATTCTTTTACTGCATATTTTATAATATATGGAACTCAAATGTTAAAAATCTATCAATAGGCACTTAATTTCTGAAAAAAATGTTCAATTTTGCACTTTCTTAAAAGTTTGACACGATTTTTGCTGCAATAAACTTTAGAATCTTAATTGCATCTAACATATAAATGGAACAACCCATCGTTATAAATTTTCCTCTGGAGCGCGAAATACGCCAAACCGCGCCGCCACTGTCTGATATTGCAGAAATGCGCGAAATGTTTCAGGAAATGAATCAGCGTTACATTGTATATCAGCCATCTTCATATTATTATTCTATAAAAAGAGCAATGGATATTGTTATTTCAATGATATTTATTACGCTTATTATGTCTTGGTTGTTCCCAATTATTGCTTTACTAATTAAAATAACGTCAAAAGGACCTGTATTGTTTATTCAAAAACGTACAGGCTATAAAGGTGTTGAATTTGATTGTTTCAAATTCCGAACAATGTATGTTAATGACGATGCCCATACGAAACAGGCTACTAATAACGACAGTCGTATTACCTTTATTGGAAAATTGCTCCGTTTAACTCACCTTGATGAAACCCCGCAATTCTTTAATGTATTACTTGGTGATATGAGCATTATCGGCCCCCGGCCACATATGCTATACCATACGGCGTATTACAGTCAGCGTATACCGTATTATAATCTGCGTCACGAAGTGCAGCCCGGCATGACAGGTATGGCGCAAATAAAAGGTTATATAGGTGAGATTAACATTGAGAGGGAGCTTCGCAAACGCATCCAATGGGATATTTATTATCTGAAAAACAGGAGTGTGTGGCTTGATTTTAAAATATTTCTCATAACAGTTGGGCATGTTTTTGGAAAGTTCTTACACGTTTTTGCAAAAAAGAAAAGTCAGGTAGCTTAGTGATTTTTTAGGATAATTTTGCCATTCTTCATATTTTATTTAACTTTTAGCTAAATATGAAAATATGCCGGTAATTATTGCAGCAACTGATTTTTCTGAGATTGGCAATAACGCAGTAAATTATGCCTGTAGCCTTGCTACCGATTTGAAAGCTTCCGTAATCATTTTCCATTCATTCATCGTGCCTGTTACTTTTTCGGATACGCCAATGCCGATCATTCCCATTGACGAAAGGCAGAAAATTGCGGATGAAAGGATGGCTGAATTGCTGGAACAAACAAAACAATTTTTCCCGCACCTTGATGTTTCCGCTAAGGTAATTTATGGAGAACTTTTTGATGACTTGGAAGAATTTATTGATGGTGGAATATCGCCAGAATTAATAGTGTTTGGCAATAGTGGTGACATTTCAATTTTTCCGGGCAGCACCGTTCTGGATGCGCTTACAGAAATGCAATATCCGGTGCTTGCGGTGCCACATGGCGCAATTTACAGCCCCGTTAAAAAATTATGTTTTGCCTGCGATTTCAGTCATATAAATGACTTTGGTCCATTGCAGAATTTGTTAGGTATAGTACAATTGCTGCATGCTGAATTACATGTGCTTAGCGTAGATCATAAATGGAAACAAGCGGATCACGATACTTCTGAAAAAAGTAAACAGATACATGCCATCCTATCGCAGGCACAACCACAGTATCATTTTATTGATAATCCCGATACTGATGCTGCTATAAAACTGTTTTTACAGTCGAACGGCATGGATTGGCTGGTTGTTATACCGCATAAGCATTCTTTTTTCGAACGCCTATTTCATAAAAGTCATACAGTGGAATTGATACACAACAGCAAAATTCCATTGTTGGCGTTGCATGAAGTTGGAAAATAGAAAGTATAAGAAGTAAACTTAGGATTTAGCGTGTTTATTTTTCTTTCTGGATTTGACCAGGTGTGAAAGCCCCTTTATTGTTAATTCTGCAGCCTTCCATTTTAAATACCCCCCTAACACTTCTTTTGCAGACGATACTATTATTTTTTTACCAAGTTCTTTCCCTGCTGACCCTACTTTGACACCCGCTTTTTGCAAAAGAGGCATTCCTAAGCTAACTATTGTTTCTTGTAGCGAACTATCTTTAAGGATACCGGTCAGTAAGGATGAATTATCATGATCACGGGTTTCCGACGTAGGTCCTTTTGTGAAATTTATATTATCAAATGACAATATCTTTTTAATATCCGTTTGTCTGGATTCATCTAATAGCTTTTGTTTTTCGAGCCTCAGCTCTTCCAGGCTATTTATTTGTTTCGGATATAGTCTCATAGCTCATTGTGGGATAACAAAAATTTTACCGGGCTATTGTTTTCAGTTGTCATCACCCTCATCTTCATCCGGCTCCGTTACCACCCTGATAAAAGCATTACTTATTTTCTTTACAATTTTCCTCCTATGGGCAATAAATACCCACAGCATAAGAAGATAAATAACGAAAGTAATTAAGTAACCAAGCCACCTTGAATTAACCAACTGGGTAAATAATTCGGCCATACCAAAACCTGCAAAAAGTAAAGCCCCTAAAAGAATAAAAAGAATAACAACGATATAAATAAAATACCCAAATATTTTTGAGGTCTGCTCAATAAGATTGAGTTTAAGCAGTTTTATATTTACATCAATGTATTCAACTACCCGGTCTCTTAGCTTACTGAATATATTCATTTTTTTAAGGCTTAGGATTTGTATATGTCATGCTCGATATCATGTTCAATATCATTCCTCTTTTTTTCTAATTTTGTTTTCAGGTCATCTTTCAGGTCGTTTATACGTCCTTTCAGTTTTTCCATGTCTTCTGCTCTTTTATCTTTATCTGTTGCTAACAAATAACCTACAACTGCACCTGCTGCCGCGCCAATTAATAATGTAGCTATTGTTTTACCCGTCTTTGCCATAATATTTACTAAATGGATTTTGCTATAAAAATACTAATACAAAGATACTGATACAATGACGAACATCATTGCCCCGATTTGTTAATTATGCAATAACAAGCATATACAAGCTTATTTCTGGTAATACCTGTTGGCAAGTATGTATTCCTCAACATTTGCAGGGACTATATATTTTATAGATTTTTTTTCCTTTATCTGTTTGCGTATATATGTAGAAGAAATATCAAGCAATGGGGCATTTAAAATAGTAAGCTTGGCATTTTGGGTTTCTTTTATTTCAAAGCCAGGCCTGGCATACAAAATGAAAGCGTAGTTCTCAATGAGGTGTTCAAAATTTTTCCACCTGTGAATGTTTTGGAAGCTATCTGTTCCCATAATAATAGAAAACCGCTCCAAAGGAAACTTTTCCGTCAAGTATGCCAGTGTGTTTACTGTATAGGAGGGTTTAGGCAACTGAAATTCAACATTACTAGCCCTGAATTTGGTATTATCTTCTATGGCTAATTTTACAAGATGTAGACGATCATATTCGTTTAGTAATGAATGTGAGTCTTTTAATGGGTTGTGAGGTGAGATAACGAACCATATCTTGTCTACTTCAGTATATGCTAAAACATGATTTGCAACTATCAAATGGCCTGTGTGAATGGGGTTAAAACTGCCGAAATACAATCCGATGTGCATAGGGAACAAAACTAAGAAAAAACCGAGCCTTAATTTCCAGGGTCTATAATATTAATTTATGAATATTTAATCAATTCAGGATATAGAATATTGAGAAGATTAAACTTTTAAAATAAGTTCCACCCATATCTTGTCAGCATCATTTTTGCGGATACTTAAGTAGTAGCCGGCTATTTGTATGGCCATGGGGTCGCCCATTGGGGCTATCATTTCCACCCAGATAGGTTCTCCGGGGATGCAGCCCATTTCCATAAGTGTTAATTGAAACTCGCTCTCATCATGGCTTTTTATAATTGCCCGTTTACCGGTTGGTAATTCCGAAAGCCGCATCAATGTTTCTGCCTGCACATCCATTGCTGCAAAAATACTATTAAAACACGAGTCGCTGAAAAATACGAACTTCGCCAAAATTTGCATAGCTGATGCCGGCAAAGTTTTATATACAGGATGTAAAAACAGACCTGAAAAATAAGAGAGAATTATCTATTTTCCTAGATGGGCTTGTACGCAGGCATTTAACATGGGTTAGAACAGTTCACTTGAATTATGTTTTTTGCAGTGACGATTATTTGCTGCATATCAATAAAGAATTTTTAGACCATGATACATATACCGACATTATAACTTTCAATCTTAGCGAAAAAGAAAATGAATTGTCTGGAGAAATATATATCAGTGAGGACAGGGTGAGGGAAAACGCGGAAAAATTTATAACGTCTTACAACCAGGAGTTGCATCGTGTAATATTTCACGGAGCTTTGCATCTTTGTGGGTTTAAAGACAAAAAAGAAACCGACAAAAAAGAAATGCGTCACCAGGAAAATCTTTGCCTGAAAGAATATTTTAAAAAAGAGCTGAATGCAGATTGACATATTATATGAAGATGAAGACCTGGTAATTGTAAATAAGCCTCCGGGCTTATTGGCCATACCAGACCGTTTTAATGCAGAAATCCCGAGCCTCGGCCGTATGCTGGAAGCAAAAACAGGGCAGAAAATATGGGTGGTACATCGCCTTGATAGAGAAACAAGTGGTGTAATTTGTTTTGCAAAAAATGAGACAAGCCACCGTTATTTATCACAGCTTTTTGAAAACAGAGAAGTTACGAAATATTATGTTGGTCTTGTAAACGGCCTGGTTATACCCGCTGAAGGCCGGATTGAAAAGGCTTTGGCCGAACATCCTGCAGTGAAAGGTAAGATGATCGTGGCAAAAAAAGGTAAAGCATCGGTAACAGATTATTTAGTGTTGGAACAATGGCCACTCTACTCCTTGGTGGAATTCAGGATATATACAGGCCGCACCCACCAGATAAGGGTTCACATGCAATCAATAGGGCATGCCCTGATATGTGATGAAATGTATGGCGACGGCAAACCCTTTTTAGTTTCTGCAATAAAACGCAAATACAGGTTATCCGACAAAGAAGAAACTGAAAAACCATTGTTAAGCCGTCTTGCATTGCATGCGTCCCGTTTACAATTTAAAAAAGAAGACGGCACGGAAATAAAAGCAGAGGCGCCTTTGCCTAAAGATATTGCTGCCTGCATAAAGCAATTAAATAAGTGGCAGCCTCAAACAAATTGACATTAAAAGAAAACAAACGATATTGCACATCAAATTTTTAATTCAATGAGATCAAACATTAACATACAAGTACAACTGGCCGAAGACAAAATGCCGGAAATGATCGAGTGGAATGCCCCGGACGGCGGTGTGGAAGGCATGCAAAAAGCAAAGGCACTTTTGCTGGGCCTTTGGGATGGCGAAGAAAAATCGGCTTTACGCATCGATTTATGGACAGCAAAAATGATGGTAGATGAAATGAATGATTTTTTTTACCAGACTTTCTTCGGCATGGCAGATACCTATCTGCGTGCTACTAAAAACGCCGAGTTGTCAAAGGAAATAAAAGAATTCGCGAAAAATTTCCTCAAAAAGGCCAATACCGCTGAAGAAGCTAAATAATTTGCAGTTTTTCGATTTATGATTTAAGATTGTAAATTAGGATTTGAAATTTAATTCTTTTGACTTTTTAATATTGAATTTATATGTCTCTCGAACAAAAAGTAATGGACGAATTGAAGGATGCCATGCGCTCGAAGAACGACGCTGCTTTGCGTACTTTACGGGCCATTAAAGCAGCTATTATAATAGAAAAGACCGCTGAAGGCGCAACAGGTACGATAAGCGAAGCCGATGAAGCTAAAATGCTGCAAAAACTCGCCAAACAACGCCGCGATTCTTTGGATATATTTGAAAAACAAAACCGGGAAGACCTGGCGGCCAAAGAGAGAGAAGAGTTGCAAATAATTGAGCGTTTTCTGCCTAAACAAATGTCTGCCGATGAATTGAAAGCAGAATTGCAGAAGATAATGGAACAAGTTGGTGCAAAAACGCCTGCTGATATGGGCAAGGTAATGGGCGCAGCTACCAAACAACTGGCAGGCAAGGCCGATGGAAAAGCCATATCTGAAGCTGTGAAACAATTGCTTTCTCAAGGTGCATAATTCATGATACTTGATATAATTGGTATCCTGATCGTAATCGCATCTTTTATACGTGGCTATATGAAGGGCGTTATATTAGCTGCATTTTCAGTGCTGGCCATTGTTTTAGGTGTTATCTGTGCATTAAAATTATCTCATACTCTTGCTGTTTTTTTATATGATAAGGGCATCATTACTTCAGGCTCGGCCCAGATAGTAAGTTATGTTGTCTTATTCATAGTGGTGGTATTGCTTGTCAGGCTCATTGCCAAAGCTATACAAACGGCCCTTGAAGCGGTATTGCTGGGCACTGTAAATAAAATTGTCGGTGGGGTATTATATGCTGTATTAGGCGCTTTTGTATGGAGTATCCTGCTATGGATAAGTACGCAAGCACATATCGTTTCTGTTCAGTCAATTGCTGATTCAAAAACCTATCATTTCTTTGCACCTATTGCTCCGTGGGTGTTTGAACGTTTAGGAAGACTGATACCATTTGTGAAAAATATTCTTAGCGAATTGGAACAATTTTTTCAGCATGTAAACCAACCGGTGCCAAAACATGTGGGTGCTTCTTGACAATTACGATTCCTTCACTTATATATTGCACCATTACCTTTTGCAAACAGGCAATGAATGCGTTGTGTATCGTAATGATGAATTAAGCCTTCAACAGCTAATAGATATTAAACCCTCTCGTTTAATTATTTCTCCGGGTCCCGAAACACCTTTGCAGGCAGGCATTTGTATGGATGCGATAAATCATTTTCACAGCAGCATTCCTATTCTTGGCGTATGCCTGGGCCACCAGGCACTAGGTATGTATTTCCGCGCGAAACTGATACACACTTCCTATCCTATGCATGGCAAAACCAGCCAGGTAACTCATAATGGTCATAAAATATTCAACAATATCTCCTCTCCGTTTACAGCTATGCGTTACCATTCTCTTGCTGTTGATGAATTTGCAGGTACTGGCTTGCGGGCAATAGCTCATTCGGATGATGGAATTATTATGGCTCTCGCCCATGAAAAATATCCCTGTTTGGGCGTTCAGTTTCATCCCGAGTCGGTTGGTACGGAATTGGGTTTGCAGTTATTAAAGAACTGGTCTGAAATACCTTACTTTTTAGCCGAGAAATAAGAAAATTGTTAAAAATTTTTGAATATACGTATAGAAATATTATTTTTGTCGTATAAAATGAAAAATATGGACGCCAAGATAACACTAAGTTTTGACGCACAAATAATAGAAACGGCCAAAGAATACGCTTACCAGCAAGGCATTAGCCTAAGCAGGCTTACGGAAGTATTGCTAAGAAAAGTGGTAGCCGGCAATTACAGGGATATAGAAGATATGCCCATTGCGGATTGGGTGATGCAAGTATCAGAAGGCGAAGTTGAATACCAGACTAAAGCCAAGAAGCGTAAAACTATGAAAGACGAATATTTCAATAGTAAAAAATGAAATTATTTCTTGACGCTAATGTTTTGGTATCTGTACTAAACAAAGAATATCCTGTTTTCCCTTATTCAGCACGTATTTTAAGTTTAACAGAACAAAAAGGATTTACTTTAACTACATCTGCCATTTGCCTGGCAATAGCGTGGTATTTTGCTGAAAAGAAGTATGGCAGATTACCTGCTAAAAACAAAATTGATCTCCTGTTAGAACATATTGATATAACCGATTGCGGAAAAAAAGAAGCTGCATTAGCTATAAAAAATAAAAAAGTAAATGATCTTGAGGACGGGCTTGAATATTATTCCGCACTCAATGCAAAATGTAATTGTATTATAACCAGTGACACAAATGATTTTTATTTCTCCGACCTCGAAGTGATGGAGCCTGAGATTTTTTTAAAAAAATACTTAAGACAAAAACATTAAAAACAATATTATGAATAAGGCTTTTGCTCCATTAGAAAAAGTAAAGAGGCAGTTTTTACCAGAAGATTTTAAAGTGAGTACATGGGATGCTTTACAGCCCTATTTTGAGGAATTACTGCAAAGAGAAATAAATAATAAAACAGTGTTGGAAAAATGGCTGGCGGATATAAGCGAGCTGGAAGCTGTAATAAGTGAAGATGCATGTTGGCGGCAGATCAACATGACCTGTGATACGACTAATAGGGAATTTGAGGAAGCCTTCACTTATTTCTGTTTAGAGATAGAGCCTAAAATGAAACCTTATGGTTTTGAGCTGAATAAAAAATTGATTGCTTGTCCATATACCGTAGAGCTGGATAGGTCTGTATATTTCCCCTATTTGCGGAGCGTTGAGAATGCGATAAAATTGTATCGGGAAGAGAATGTACAATTGCAGGCGGAGATGAGTATACTGGCTCAACAGTATGGTGTGTTGAGCAGTAAGATGAGCATAGAGGTGGATGGCAAAGAATATACTTTACAACAAGCTGCCAAATTCTTACAGCAGCCTGATAGGGTGTTGAGAGAGTCTGTGTTTAATAAAGTAGCTGTTCGCCGCATGGCAGACAAGGAACAACTCAATGAGTTGTTTAATAAACTGCTGGTGTTGAGGCAAAAAGTTGCAACAAATGCCGGTTTTGAAAATTACAGGGATTATAAATTCAGGGAATTGGGGCGTTTTGATTATACTCCCGATGACTGTTTTGCATTTCATACCGCTGTTAAAGAATATATTTTACCATTGCAGGCAATGTTGGTAAATTATCGCAAGCAAAGATTAGGGCTTGAGGTAATGAGGCCATGGGATGGCGACGCAGAGCCGGAAGGTTCTAAACCTCTGCAACCTTTCCATACAGGCAAAGAGCTGTCTGAAAAAGCAATGGAAGTATTTAATGACCTCAGGCCTTATTTCAGTGGCTGCCTGAATACCATGCAGGATATGCACCGACTGGACCTTGAAAGCCGCAAAGGCAAAGCTCCGGGCGGTTACAACTGTCCGCTTGCAGAAACCGGGGTGCCATTTATATTTATGAATGCTGCCGGGACAATGGGTGATGTGATCACTATGATGCACGAAGGTGGTCATGCAGTTCATTCCTTCCTTACCCATAAACTCAAGCTGAATGCGTTCAAAGAATACCCGATGGAAATTGCCGAATTGGCGAGTATGAGCATGGAGCTTTTCTCTATGGAGCATTGGGATGTTTTCTTCAATGATGAGAAAGAACTGCATCGCGCCAAATTGGAGGAACTGGAACGTGTGATAAGCGTGTTGCCCTGGATAGCGACTATAGATAAATACCAGCACTGGTTATATACTCACCCTGGGCATAGCGACGAGGAAAGAAAGACAGCGTGGATGGAGATTCTGAAGGAATTCTCAACGGGCATAACAGATTGGACGGGTTTTGAAGAATACCGTGCCCACCTATGGCAGAAACAGCTGCACCTGTATGAAGTGCCGTTCTATTATATAGAATATGGCATTGCTCAATTAGGGGCAATAGCAATGTGGAGGCAATACAGGAGCAATAAAGAACAGGCACTCGACAATTACATGAGTGCATTGAGCCTTGGCTATACAAAAACATTGAAAGAGCTATACTCCACAGCAGGAATAAAATTCGATTTTTCTCCTGCCTACGTTAACGAACTTGGAACTTTTGTAAAAGAAAGGTTATTGGAGATGGGGCTGAATTAAAACAGGTAACCAGCTTTCTCCAAACTCTCCGGTTTGCCAACATCTATAAATATGTTGCCGGTATGGTCATAGCCTTTCAAGACATTTTTTTTTGCAAGGTGCAGGTACCAATCAACAATTGAGAATTTACCTTCGAAGGGGCAGTCGCTAAAAACAGATGTATTTAATACCTGTATGCCACTGAATGCGAGCGGTTGCATCCAACTTACTTCCCGCGATATTTTTTGTTCGTTTGTTTTGTTGTTTGCCCATCCGCAAAGATTCATATATTCATCAAATAAAAACTGGCGGGATGAATCACGTTTCATCACGGCAAGCGTTCCCACTGAATCATTTGCATCCTGGTGCTGTATCATTTTTGCAAGATCCAGGCTGGTGAGCACATCGACATTCATCACCACGAAATTTTGTTCATTTTCAAAGAACCATGCGGCTTTTTTCAGTCCTCCACCCGTATCTAATAGCAGATCTCTTTCATCTGATATAATGATATTGCTGTCGAATTCTGAATTCTCAAATAGTATATCTTCTATCTGTTGGGCAAAATGGTGAACATTTACAATTACTTCATAAATACCAAAACGCTGCAGGTATTTGAGATTATGTTCTAAAAGCGTTAGCCCGTTGACTTCTGCCAGAGCTTTAGGATGGTGGTCTGTAAAGGGTTTAAGGCGAGTGCCAAGGCCGGCGGCAAATATCATGGCTTTCATTCTGGGTACTGGATTTTGGATATTTGATACTGGATACGGAATATTATATTCGGATTCTTCATCTTTCGCTTTGATGGTTTTGTTGAACTGCTGTAAGAAAACTGTTTATTTTCTTACCTAATAAATCAATTTTATCTTTAAGCTTCGTAAATACAATCTCATCTTTTAAAGAACCTGTCTCATATAATGTTTCCAGGTGGTCCATCGTTTCATCATTACTGCCCAAAGCAAATATAAGATACCTTATGAACTCCTGTTTGTAATATCTTCTTCCATACCCCTCCACAATAGTGCTTTTCACAGATTTCGAAGACCTTCTTATTTGTTGGCCTTCTTCATACATTTCATGTGCGGGCAGCATTTTAAGTGTCATAGGGTGAATATCATTCACTACATCTCTCGCCAATTGCCATATCTCTAATTTTTTATAGCTCATAACACAAACATAAATATTAGTCATCTAATATCCAGCATCAAGTATCTGGAATCCATTATATTTGCGCAAATTTTTACATTATATGTCTTTAATAGTAGTAGGCACTATGGCCTTTGATGCACTGGAAACTCCTTTTGGAAAGGTTGACAAAATCATTGGCGGTTCAGCTATATATGCTGCCTGGGCAGCCTCAAATTTCACAAAACCCATAAAGCAGGTTTCCATAATAGGCGGTGATTTCCCGAAAGAGGAAATAACGGCCTTGGAAGCACGAGGTGTGCAGTTTGAAGGTGTGGAAGTCGTGCCCGATGGTAAGAGTTTTTTCTGGAGTGGCCGTTACCATACTGACCTCAATACCCGGGATACTCTTGTTACGGACCTTAACGTATTAGCTCAATTCGATCCCAAATTGCCGGATAGCTACCAGGACTGCGAATTTTTAATGCTTGGTAACCTGGCTCCTGCTGTGCAGATAAGCGTTATCAATCAGCTGAAAAAGCGGCCTAAGCTTATAGTTATGGACACTATGAACTATTGGATGGCAAGCGCCATGGACGACTTGAAAAAAGTGCTGACAATGGTGGATGTGCTGATGGTAAATGATAGTGAGGCCCGTGAGCTAAGCGGTGAATATTCGATAGTTAAAGCTGCCCTTAAGATACAACAGATGGGCCCCAAATATCTTATTATCAAGAAGGGGGAACATGGCGCCCTTTTATTTCATGACAAACAAATATTCTTTGCCCCTGCCTTGCCACTCGAGGATGTTTTCGACCCAACCGGCGCAGGCGACACTTTTGCCGGTGGTTTCATTGGCCATATTGCTCATACCAGGGATATCTCTTTCAACAATATGAAAACAGCTATTATTGTGGGTTCTGCTTTAGCATCCTTTTGCGTAGAAAAATTCGGGCCTATCCGCATGAAAGAAATATCAAAAGATGATATCACCGGGCGGATAAGTGAGTTTGTTGACTTGGTTGATTTTGATATTAGTTTGGTGTAATAAACGCTTTATTTCTATATTGGGGACTATATGGAAATTGATCTCGAAAAATTAATGGGCGGCAAATCTGAAGAAGATTTGCAAAAATATATTACTGATGCCAAAAGATATACTCCCGAAGCAATTAATGCCGCAATTAATGAATTGAAAAAACGCGGAGTTTTTTTTAGCGATGTTCAGTTGGCAGAAATTAATTCTGAGATTGAACAAAAAAAGGTGAATGAGAACACGAACAATTGGGCTTTTGATTGGAAGAAAAATATTGTTACAGATATTGACGCTCCATTATTTTACTCGGAAAGAGTTATTTGGTATTTTTCTATACTGTTTGGAGTTGTTACTGGTGGCATACTGCTGTCCCTTAATCTTAATAAATTGAAAAATAAGAAAGCCTCCTTGCTCACTTTCTTTTTTGGATTTATCTATTCGATTTTCGCAATCTGGGCTATTGGATTAATTTCTGAAAAAACTAAGTCAACGTCCGGTTTAACGATTGGATTTAATGGCCTTGGTGCACTTGTGCTACATCGATTTTTCTGGAAAAAATATATTGGCAAGGATACAAAATATAGAACTAGGCCATTTTGGTTGCCTTTAGTGATTTGTATAATTTTCGCTACATTGATATTATTAGCAACAATTTATTCTTCTTAGTTGGGTTAAATGCTACCATTGTTGATCAGACGACCAACAACGGCTTCCCACTATACACTAAACTTTATCCCTTGCGCCAATGGCAGTGTATCGCCCCAGTTAATTGTATTGGTTTGCCTGCGCATATAGGCCTTCCAGCTATCAGAGCCGCTTTCGCGTCCGCCGCCTGTTTCTTTTTCACCACCAAAGGCCCCGCCGATTTCCGCACCGCTTGTGCCGATGTTTACATTGGCTATGCCGCAATCGCTGCCCATAGCAGACAGGTATTGTTCGGCCTCACGCATATTCAAGGTCATTATAGAAGATGACAAACCCTGCGGAACACCGTTTTGCATAGCAATTGCCTCTTCCAGTTTTTTATATTTCATGATATAAAGAATGGGAGCAAAAGTTTCATGTTGCACTATCGGCCATTCATTTTGTGCTTCGTAAACGCACGGTTTTACATAGCAGCCGCTTTCATAGTTTTTGCCTTTCAATACACCGGGAGCAGTTATTTCTTTGCCGCCTGCTTTTTTTATTTCTTTTATGGTGTCTAAGTAATTGTTTACGGCATCAGTATCTATAAGCGGTCCCACATGGTTCTTCTGATCCAATGGATCACCGATACTTAATTGTTTATAAGCAGCCACAAGTTTCTTTTTCATCGCATCATATACCTTTTCATGAATGATGAGACGACGTGTGGTAGTGCAACGTTGTCCTGCGGTACCCACAGCCCCAAACACAGCGGCACGTAAAGCAATATTCAGGTCAGCATGTTCTGTAACTATAATTGCATTATTACCTCCCAATTCCAATAAAGATTTTCCTAATCGGCTGGCAACTGCGCTGGCCAATGCCTTGCCCATACGTGTGGAACCTGTAGCTGATACCAGTGGAACACATGTATCATTACTCATCCATTCCCCGGTTTCGCGGCCGCCAACTACAAGGCCACAAACGCCTTCGGGTACATTATTAGCTTTAAACACTTCCGATATTATATTCTGGCAGGCAATTGCAGACAAAGGTGTTTTTTCTGATGGTTTCCATACGCAGGTATTGCCGCATATCCATGCTATCATACTGTTCCAGCTCCACACAGCAACAGGGAAATTAAATGCGCTGATGATACCAACAACACCAAGCGGGTGCCATTGTTCGTACATCCTATGTAAAGGCCTTTCGCTATGCATGGTCAGGCCATATAATTGCCTGCTCATACCTACTGCCAGGTCACATATATCTATCATCTCCTGCACTTCTCCATATCCCTCCTGTAAACTTTTACCCATTTCGTAAGATACCAGTTTGCCCAAGGGTTCTTTGAACTTACGTAGCGCTTCGCCTACCTGTCGCACCACTTCTCCGCGTTTTGGAGCAGGCCAGGTGCGCCATTCTACAAAGGCTTCCTCGGCTTTCGCAATAACGGCATCATAAGTTTTGCGGTTCACAGATTTTACCCAGGCTATTTCTTTCCCGTCCACGGGGGAAAATGATTTTATCGGGTCTCCACCGGCTTTTATCCATTTGGTACCTGTAGAAGCACCTTCATTTACTTTATTTATGCCCAGTTTGCTTAAAATATTGTCCATTTTCATATTGCCAGAAATTGAGAGTGTGAAATTAGGTTTTATTGGGGAGGGAATGAAATTGATACTTCATTTGGGTATTTTTCTTGATTTTGCATTGCAATGGATAATACCCAATTATATTCCAGTATAGCTGCTCTGCCTGATGCTCTTAAAAATGAGGTGTCGGATTTTGTTGCCTTTCTTCAACAAAAAATAAAATCAGAGAAAAAAATCAAAGAGCGAAAATTCGGTTGCGCAAAAGGTTTTTTTACTATTTCTCCCGATTTTGATGAACCGTTAGAGGATTTTAAAGAATATATGTAATGCAATTGTCCAGCCAAAAGGCTAATAAATAAGTATTTGGCATATCAGGTCGCTCCTATAGAGCTAAGGCAAAAAGTATATCTCAATCTATAAACAGGTCATTCCTACGGAATTTATTCACGATAACATTATTGGGACATATACAATACGATTTAGAAATATAAAACAGATCATTGTTGCAATAACAGGACGCTCCTAAGGAGCTCAACCCAATTCGTTCTGATTGCTATAAACAGTGCATTCCTACGGAATTTTCGGGCCATTTCTAATGTTTAATTGGTATAACAAATAAAGGTCCCGGAAGGACGTGCTATTGATAGCAAATTGTACTACAAAATAGATGAACTCAATAGGAGTGGCCTGTATTATATTTTCTTAGAATAATGCTTGGCCCTTACCTTTTTCTCTTTTTGAAGCCCGAATCCTCAAGGAAGACTTTTTTAGATTTGATGCCTAAATTCCTAAGGAAGATTCATTTATTTTTGATTTGTGATATATGATTTGCAATATTGTTTTGATAAAGTGTTTTCATTGTTTTACGGTTTTAAATCCTGTCATCGCTAAAGCTATGGCATGCGATGACTTCCAATTTTTGAACAAAGTTAATTGCAAAAATGATTGAGTGCAAACAGGGATATGCACATTTTAAGAGCTTAAAATGCCTGAAATAGTTGATGGTGTTGCGTTTGAGGCGTAGAGATTTTTGTGGGTATCTTTTTAAAGGGCTCTATGCAAAGAATTTGATATGTTATTCCAAATCCCACTGTATAACAAGAAAGTTATTAGAATTTAAGCCTGATTTTAAGCCTGCATTAAGCCAATTTACCTGCGTTTGCCTGATTTTATCTTTTTTTGTTCGCTTTGATTCTGCAAAAATGATGTTTTCATTATGCCAGGCCAATACATCCCAACATCCTGAAAAAGAATTATCATTATGAATGGCAATGCCATTGAGCAATTTCAAAATTCGCTCATTGCGTATTGGTGTATGCTCCTGGTTTTTATATTTGTCGTCCTTCCAATTAGAAAGGTAAATAGGTTCTTTATTGCTTTTACCATAAGTTTCAATCCATCTGCTATCCCAACCTTCTGAAATAAAATATGTCATGATTGCAAGTTCCGCAAACATGGGTTGGTTATTTACACAGACTACAGGTTTCCCACCAAAAGTATTTTTTATAGGACTACCACTCCATTTTTCAAAAGCAATGATGCATTTAGGGATTGCAATAGTTGTGTTTTCCAGAGAGAAAACTTCTATGTCAGTTGGTTTTAAAAAGTCAGGATATGTTAGCATTTGGGGCAATCTTAAATAACAAACGGGCTCTCAAAATCCCCCAAACTCACAAACGATAAATCTCTCTCCGAAACTATGGGTTTATCCACTCCCCAATCGAATCCGATACTGCTATATAAAATGCCGGTATCATGGTCTTTGCTGTATTCGGATGATACGAGGTAATAAGTGACGGCCCCTTCTGTTAAAGATTTAAGACCATGTGCAAAGCCTTCGGGGATATAATATGCTTTATGATTTTGTTCTGATAGTTCATGCGCAAAATGCTGTCCATAAGTTGAGGAACCTTTACGCAGGTCAACGATTACATCCAAAATCGCGCCATAAGGACAAAAAACAATTTTAGAATGCTGGTGAGGCGGCAATTGAAAATGCATGCCTCTTATCACATCTTTTTTGGAAGAAGAAAAATAGCTTTCTTTTAGTGTAAAATTGATACCGGCTTGTTGAAGGCTAGTGTCATGAAAGGTTTTGATAAAAGTGCCCCTTGCATCTTGCGAGGAAGGTAAGGTAAGCAGGTAGGCACCTTCTAGTGATATGGCTTGGATTTCTTTCATCCCTTTATCTTACCAAAATAATTTTCAATCTGCGTCATGCATTTTTCATTCGCACTGTGAGTCTTGTTTGCATACCAATCGGCCGTCCATTGTATAGCTGTCTTGGCATCCAGTATTGGTTCCCAGGCTAAAAGTTTTTTTGCTTTGCTGCTATCAAGCAGCAATAATTTGGCCTCATGCACGGCACCTTCTACAGACAAATTCTGGTAGCTGCCGCCTTTAAAACTTTCCAGGAATATCTTGGTCAGGTCTTCAACGGTCAGCATATCATCAGGCCGGGGCCCGAAATTGAATGCAGTACTATATTTTACAGGGTCTTCACTCATCTTCGCTGCAAGTAATAAATAAGCGCCAAGAGGTTCCAATACGTGCTGCCAGGGGCGTATAGATTTCGGATTGCGTAAACCCGCAGGTTCATTGAACTCCAAAGACCTGAAAATATCGGGCACAATACGATCATCGGAATAATCGCCACCGCCAATAACATTCCCAGCCCTTACGGACGCTATTGCTTTTTCATGTTTTGAATAACTGGCAGGATTAAAGAAAGACCTGCGATAAGATTCTATAACTATTTCTGCTGCGGCTTTGCTGGCAGAGTAGGGGTCATAACCTCCCAGTTTGTCATCTTCGGTAAAGGGTGTGCCTCTTTCCGGGTTTTCATATACTTTGTCTGTGGTGATCATTACAGCAACACAAGGATGCTTCATACCCCGTAAGGCATCAAGCACGTGGGCAGTGCATTGCGTATTAACCATAAATGTCTCAGCGGGAATATCATAACTACGGCGCACCAAAGCCTGGGCAGCCATGTGGAAAATAAAATGAGGCTCAAAACGAATGATCTCACCATGCAATGCATTAAGGTCCTGCATATCTGCAAATACAGACTCAAAACAAAGTTTGTCCCCTTCTACCTGGTTATAAAGGTCTATATCTTTTTCGGGTGCTAAGGCAAAACCTTTCACATCTGCACCCAACCACTGCAAAATTTGTATTAACCACGAGCCTTTAAAACCGGTATGCCCGGTAACAAAAACGCGCTTGCCATTAAATACCGAATGCAGGTAAGCCGCATTTACCACTTTTTCCATAAAGGTTCAGTTTGCCACAGTGATTCTAATTCCTCTTTATCCCTTAAAGTATCCATGCACTTCCAGAAATTGTGGTGCCTGAAAGCGGTTATCTGTTTATCATGCGCCAGGTCGTCCATTGGTTTGCGTTCCCACATTATATCGTCTGCATCGGCAGGCAAGTATTTTGCAATGCCGGGCTCTATTACAAAAAAGCCTCCGTTTATCCATGTGCCGGAATCTGCAGGTTTTTCTTCAAAACTATCGATAACACCGCTATCCTCCATTTTTATAACTCCAAAACGGCTGGTAGCCTGGATGGCTGTCATGGTGCATATTTTACCGCTTTTCTTATGGAAATCTACCAGTTCATTAATGTTCACATCGCAAACACCATCGCCATAAGTTAGCAGGAATGGCTCATTGCCTACATAAGGCAAAACACGTTTCAGTCGGCCCGCTGTCATAGTATCAAGCCCGGTATCGATCAACGATACTTTAAAAGGTTCTGCATAATTATTATGCACTTGCAGTGAGTTGCTTGACAGGTCAACAGTTATATCTGCATTGTGCAGAAAATAGTTAGCAAAATATTCCTTTATCACCCAGCCCTTATAGCCAAGGCAAATAATAAATTCGGTATGCCCGTAAGCGGCATATATTTTCATAATGTGCCACAATATGGGTTTCCCTCCTATCTCGATCATGGGTTTTGGCCTCAGGGATGATTCTTCGGATATTCGTGTGCCGCGGCCGCCGGCAAAGATGACTACCTTCATCAGGAATTTGTTTTTTTAATACAGCAACAAAAATAGCAGAACTGGGCAAGTAAAAAACTAATTAATCAGATAATGAGTTTATTTTAGGATAATATTTAGAATATTATCATTTTATAAAATAATTCTTATTTACCCGGATTGATAGTATAATTCCCGGGAATTGAAAAAGGATAGTCCAGTTCCTGGTCAAAATCAGCACTTGTAAAATCCATTTCAAGCTTATAGGCCGCACCCGCATTTTGTATATACACGGACCTTACGAAGGAAAATTTGTTACTCCGGATCAACAGGTATTTTTTGTATTCAAACATGCTTTGCAAGCCACTGGCAAGATGCGTGTGCATTTGTTCGCTACGTAACGTACTATCTGATTTGTTATAAGTAAGTCCCTGGATATAGTTAATATCTTCCGTTTGAATAGATATACTGTCGCCGGTATTACCTGCGTTTGTTACTGTTCCTGAGTTTCTCAAAGCCTGTCCCAGGATGAAATTCTGTAAAACAGAAAAATCTGCGGGTACCGGCAATAAATGAACTGCCTGGCTGATAGGCATTAGTATAGCCTCCCTGCTTAAATGATTTACTATTTTGATGCTATCAGCTGTTATAAAGACCCTGGCCACAGGCACCATACCACCCAGTGCAGTAATATTGATCCAGATGAGGCTATCTTTTTTTATGCGGAAATGCGCAGTAAACTCCTGTTGATTATCCTTTTCTTCATAATGCATCCTGGCTTTGCCTGTAAATGAAGTGTAATTATATGGATGCTGCCATACGGATAAGACGCTATCCATAAGCATCTTCTTTTCAACACTTATTACAGGTACCAGGACACTATCTTTTTTTGTAGCAACGTCAGGCTTATCATATACAGGGCCGATAAAAGCATGAGAAATACTTATAGAGTCTATATCTGCTTGTTTGCCGGCAGGATGTTTTAATAGTTTACAACTTGTAAACCCCGACAAAAAAACAAAAGATAAAAGGACAAAGGCAACAGACTTATTCATATAGCTTTCTTTCCTGTATTTTTTTGTCAATAGTGGAGTCAGTGTAACCCCTTTCTTTCGCTGTTTTCCAGGATTCTACAGCTTTGTCAATATCGTTCAGTTTGTAATACACATCCCCGAGGTGTTCATATAGCGCCCCATCTGCATTTATGGGATTATGGTCTATGGCTTTCTGTATATATTCCCTGGCCTTTTCGTACTGGCCTTTTTTGTATAATATCCAGCCATAGGTATCAAGAAACGAAACTTCCTGCCTTAACTCAAGAGAGCGTTTAGACATTCTTTCCGCATCATCCAGCTTTTCACCCCTTTCCGACAAAAAATAACTAAAATTATTTAGCACAAAGGGGTCGTTAGGAAACAGGCTGATTGACTTAGTGAAGCAACTGTCGGATAGAGCAAATTGTTTTGTGGTGTTATAGATATCGCCGAGTGTTGAATACATATTGGCAAGGATCTGGCGCTCATCTTCGGGTTCGTTGTCAATAGCACGATCAATTGCTTTCACGGCGGCCGGGTAGTTTTTCAGGTTCATTTGCCCGATGCCATTGTAAAAATATACCAATGCCTGGTTGGGGAATAAGCGCATTGCCTTTTCTGTATATTTTACCAGCGAATCCGCTTCCTTTTTGTCAGAGTAGCCTTCAAACAATTTTTCCCATACCGCAAAACGTGATTGGTCAATAGCAAGCGATCTTTTGTATTCTATCATAGCACTATCATGTTGCCCGGTCAAGCCAAGAGCTTCACCGTATACCGCTATTACTATGGCATTATTGCTATGTTGTTCATACAACTGTTTTGCAAGGTCGATCCCCTCCACACGCCTTATGGAATCATTGCTTATATCTTGCAGATATGGGACCATGAGTTGTATTTGTGTTTCAACATCGAGGTCTCTGTTCATTATAGCCTTTCTAACATACTCCTTGTATTTAACAGTATCGTTTTGTTTTTTATAATGTTCTGCAAGGCTTAACTGTATCGCTGCTTCATCGGGAAACAATTGTTCAGCTTTCTTAAAAAGTTCTTCAGCCTTTTTGTTTTGTTTATTATTATCATACATCTCACCCAGCCATGCGTAATATTTAGGGTCTTTAGGGTTTTGTGCAATTAACTGTTCTATCACCCCGGCTGCTTTGTCAAGGTCATTCATTTTTAGGTATATCTGCTGTTTCTGTATCAGTATATCTTCATCGGGGCCTTCCCGCAACATTAATTTATCCAATAGGGCAAGGGCCTTTTTATTTTCTCCCGCTAATTTATAATAGGAAGCAGCTTTAAATAAATAGTCCGCATTGTTTTCTTCCTCATTTGCTATGCTTTCATAAATGTCGGCGGCCTTTTCATATTCATTGCGTGCGGCTAATATCTCTGCGTATTGCATTTTATACCACTTGTTACCGCCATCCAGTTTTATTGCTTTTTTTATATAGTCAGTGGCGGCTTCTTCTTTATTTTGTTTGATATTCAATTTAGATAGTTCGTAGTAGGTAGCGGCAACATCCGGTTTGGCTTTTGCAAATGCAAGGAATAAGCTGTCGGCCATTTTACTATCGCCCAGGATATTAGCCTTTACAGCATCGTAGTAAATGCCATCTGCTACAGCATCATTGGCGGTCATAGAATATGCTTCGTTTTCCTGCCCTGCGGCAGAAATAATGATCAGCACCATGAATAATGATGTACCTATAATTTTTTTTCCGTGTAAGCACTTCATAATTGTGTCGAAAAATCACCAAGGCTCAATTCCTTTGGCTTCTCTATGTAAGTTACGTTTTTCCCTAACATCGAATTTTCGAACCGGCTATTCTTAACAACAGTTTGTGCTTGCACAATACTGTTGCTAATGCGGCTATCCTCGACTTCAACACCCTCTTCCAGCGAAACATAGGGCCCGATCACTGAATTTTTAATGCTTACATTTTTCCCGATATAGCAGGGTGGAATGATATGCGAATTTTCGATTTTTGCGGTTGGAGATACCAGGGCCTCAGTACCTTTTTTTATATCAAGGATGCGTTGATTAGTGTAAATGGTGGCGTCTTTATTGCCGCAGTCCAGCCACTCGTCCACCTGGTCTGTATAGAACTTCACGCCATTTTTCAGCATGTGTTCCATCGCGTCCGTTATCTGGTATTCACCCTTCAGTTTTATATCATTGTCAATAAGCCTCTGCAGTTCTTTTTTAAGCCTTTCACCATCTTTAAAATAATAAACGCCTATGATCGCGAGATCCGATACAAATTCTTTGGGCTTTTCTACAAATTCTGTTATTTCATTCGCAGCATTCAGCCTTACTACCCCAAAAGCGCTTGGATCTTCAATTTTCTGTGTCCATATGATGGCATCTTTATTAGTGTCTATACTAAAGGTCGCTTTGAACAAAGTATCGGCAAAAGCAATGAATACATTTCCTTTCAGGCTCTCAGCAGCACACAAAATGGCATGGCCCGTGCCTAATGGGGTGTCCTGGTAACAGATTTTTCCTTTGGCGCCTAAAGTTTCTGCAACCTTACAAAGATGTGCTTCAACTTCTTTTCCGAAATTAGGAGCTATAATGAAGGCGATCTCTTCAACATTTGTGTTGCAGGTAGCAATGATATCTTCTACCAATCTTTGCACGATCGGTTTACCGGCGATCGGAAGCAATGGTTTGGCTGTAGTAAGTGTATGCGGCCTCATTCGTTTGCCCATACCCGCCATAGGAATAATAATATTCATAAATGTCTTTATTACTTTTTAGTCAAAATCATTTATCAATGTAAGCCGGAGTGGCCAAATCCACCTTCACCACGTGTCGTTACATCTAATTCATTAACCTGTTCCCATTCAGCTTTCTCATATTTTGCAATGATCATCTGGGCTATGCGTTCGCCGTCGTTTATTATTTGTACTTCATTCGATAGGTTTATCATCGCAACCATGATCTCGCCCCGGTAATCACTGTCTATCGTGCCGGGTGTATTGACCATGCTAAGCCCCCTCTTTATTGCCAGCCCGCTGCGTGGACGTATTTGCGCTTCATAAGCTTCCGGCAATGCAATGTATAGTCCTGTAGGTATCAATTTTCGTTCCATGGGCTGCAAGGCGATGGGTTCAGGCAGCCAGGCCCTCAGGTCCATCCCCGATGAGCCGCCGGTTTGGTAGGCCGGCAAGGCATGTGGCGAATGGTTTATTATTTGTATTTGTACAGGCATTTATTGTGCGCGCAAAGGTAATAGATTGCCACCTAAAATTATTATTTCATGCTGATACAAAGCGAAAACTAATTTATAGATAATAATATGAATAATATAAACTTTGAAGAGGCGATTTTTAACAATTTGAAATACAGATTTTAATTAGGTTTGCATCATAAAGTATTGATTTTTGTATTAAAATAGGTCTTTCTTATTTGGTAGTACAAAAGGCTTTTAGAAGATCATTGATTATTAATCTATTGCAATTTCCCCATGGCATTATTGGGTAATCTCATAGCTCGTTCATTACAACTCCGGAAACAATTTAAACTCAGGGTAGCACCTCCGCAGACATACCAAAGACATGCACTGCGCCAGTTACTGGAACGTGGACAATATACTTCTTTCGGCAAACACTACGGCTTTAGCAAGATTATGAGCCAGGAGGTGGATTTCGTTAATGCTTTTCGCAAGAAAGTGCCGGTACATACTTACAACGAAATGTACAAGCAATGGTGGTATCGTTGCCAGAAAGGCGAGGAGAATGTTACATGGCCCGGGAAGGTGAAGTATTTCGCGCTTAGTTCCGGCACCTCAGAAGCTGCCAGCAAGCATATACCCGTTACCCAGGACATGATACGGTCCATAAAAAATGTTGGTTTCAAGCAATTATACAGCATGGCCAATTTCAAATTATCGCCCTCGGTTTTTGAAAAAGGTATTTTAATGTTGGGCGGTTCAACTTCTTTGTTCGAGAAAGGGGACTATTATGAGGGGGATATGAGTGGCATAAGCGCCAAAAACATGCCTAAATGGATTTCATCCCTGCGTTACAAACCTGGTCAGAAAATATCCCGTAAGCCTAATTGGGAAGAGCGTATTAAGCTGATAGTTGAAAATGCGCCGCAGTGGGATGTAAGTATGATTTGTGGTGTCCCTGCCTGGGTACAGATAGTTTTGGAAAGGATCATCGACACCTATAATCTTAAGAGCATACATGATATATGGCCCGACCTCGGCATTTATATTCACGGCGGTGTATCGATAGAACCATACAGGGAAAGTTTTAAAAAACTATTGGGCGATAGGGTTACTTATATTGAGACCTATATGGCTTCCGAAGGCTCATTTGGTTTCCAGGCGAGGCCGGACGGCGGCATTAAGTTGGTACTGAACGCCGGGATATTTTACGAATTTGTGCCCTTCACGAGCGAGTTTTTTGATGAAGAGGGAAATCCCAAATCCGATCCTGACACTTACCTGGTACATGAGGTAAAAGAAGATGTGGAGTATGCGGTGATGATAAGTACCTGTTCGGGTGTATGGCGTTATATTATTGGTGATGTGGTGCGCTTTACGAACGCGGCAGAACATGAGATAGCGATAGTTGGTCGTACTAAACAGTTTTTAAGCCTTTGCGGAGAGCACATGTCTATCGACAATATGAACAAGGCAATAGATACACTTTCTAAAAAACTGGGAGTTACCATACGTGAATTTACTGTGGCAGGCTTTAAGTATCAAAACCTTTTTGCGCACCGCTGGTATATAGGTTGCGACGATTGTAATGTTGGCGCAGACGCAGTGAGGGATATACTGGATGAGACACTTTGCAAGCTGAATGATGACTATGCCGTGGAACGCACATCGGCATTGAAGGATATTTTTGTGGAAATACTGCCCAATAGTATTTTTTACGATTACCTGCGCTCCAAAGGCAAAGAAGGAGCTATGAATAAATTTCCGCGTGTGTTAAAGGGACAGCAATTAAAAGACTGGGAGCGTTTCCTGGAGCAGAACCATTTACAGAAAGCGCTGGTATAATTTACCTGGCATTAGGGATTAGCTATTTACGCAAAAAAAATTAGGCTGGCTTATTTGATGATCTTCCTTATCATCACAGTGCCATCACTACCGCTAAGACGTAAAATATAAGTACCCGCAGAAAGATCTTTCGTAGAAATGGTTATTTTATTTTCACTCACCATATCACTATAAACCTCTCTCCCCACAATATCAAAAATCTTCAAACCAAAGCTCCCACCAACGGCGGGATTGGTCGCCTGACCAACAATCTCAATTGTGAGTTCATCATTAAAGGGATTAGGCCACACTGAGAACTCCCCCTTTAGGGGGCTGGGGGGTATCCCTGTTGTCAGCACATTGCTCCCCACACTATCCGGGCTTACACAGCCGCTGCAATGCACACTTACCGATATTGTATTGCCATTAAATAAAGTGGCAGGAAAAGGATTGCCTGTGGCGCCGGGTATGGCGCCGCCGTTGATATACCACTGATAAAGGGGATTGCTGCAATTAACGACATGCGCCGTAAAAGTATCGGTGTGCCCTGCAATAATACTTGGCGATGTGATGCTTACTGTAGGTATGAGCGGTGCATTGATAATAACATCAATAGTATCTGCGGCAGAAGGGCAGCCATTCAGAATGGCCTTAACAATATATTTTCCCGAGTCGCTTAAAATAACATTCGTCCTTACAGGGTTTGCAATGCCGGCAGTATATGTAAATGGCCCTGTCCATTGGTAGTTCACCCCCACCTGCAAATTCCCGATTCCCAATTCCAAATTACTATCTAAACATATGGGCCCATTACTCGTTGCTATAGGCAGGCCGGGCACAGGTTTTATCAGCACATGGATGGTATCGCTTGCTTTGCATACACCTATTGTAGCGGTAACCGTATAATTACCTGAATCTGCAAACACTGTGGCTGCTCTGAAGGTATTTTGCAAGGCACTACTAAAGGTATTGGGGCCTGCCCATTGCCAGCTTTGGGCCGTTGCAGTAAGTGTGGCATTCAGTTTCAAACTGTCTCCCACACACACCGGGCTATTACTGCTTGCTACGGGTGCTGCGGGGAGCGCCTGCACTGCAACATGCACAGAATCTGTGCTATTGCAATTATCATAGTTCTCGGTTACCACGTAATAGCCGCTGTCATTAAGCGCCATATTGGCCCTAAAGGTATCCTGCGCTATAGAAGTATAATTAGCAGGGCCATGCCAGCTATAAGCCGTGCCGGGCTGCCCGTTTGCCTGCAGGTGCAGGCTGTCGCCTGCGCATACCGCACTATTTGCAGAGCCTGCATGGGCCTGCAGACTTAATATTGTTACAGTGTCTGCATGTATGGGGCAATCCGTATAGCTGCTGCTTAACACCACAGCGGCATTGCCCGTAGTGCTTACGGTTATAGTATCTCCGTTGCCGTTTAGAGTGGCAGGCCCATTCAGCACGCTCCAGGTCAGTGTGCCCTGCCCGCTGCCATACAGGGTATCTGCGGCTGCGCCGGGGCAATGAAATACCGTATCGGGGCTGGTATGTGCCACTACTATGGCCTGGGGGCATGTGCCGAAATTAGCGATCGGTTCGGTTGAAATAGAAGTATTATATATATTAGCGGAAATGACAAGGTTGCCTCCGCTTATATAAGCTGAATAAAAATTACGGGTTTGCGCTATATATACACTGTCGCCGATAATGGCTAAGCCACCGGGCCCATCACTTCCTGATGATGGGCCAAGCGTAAGGCCCCAGGAATTAATTAAATTGCCACCCGGATCGTATTCATCAAAATAAGCGCCTTCTTGTGACAATTGATAAAAATTGCCCTCACAGTCCACAGCTATATCTCCTATTAAGGCATTACCGTCTAATATATCAGAAAATAAGATACTTGCATTGCCGCTGCCATCATATTTCCATACGGTATCATCGTCCAACCATGAATTTGAGCTATAAATATAGCCTCCACCGGCGCCAAGGCTGAAATAGTGGCCACTTACAAAAGAAGGCCCTGCGGTATGCCCCGTATTTACCCAATTAGCGCCATCGTAATAGTAATAATAGTTCTGGTTATTAGTGCTATTATGCATTATAGTATAAAAAGTGGGCGAAGGGCTTGCTGCGTTCAGGTTCTCGCTTACGGCTAATTGGGCCTGTAGGCTTGCACCTGCCGGCAAATGAATGGTATTTACAGATGGATTAGTGGCCGAAGCAGGCTGTGAAGGGTCATAATTGAAAATAGTATCCCCATTAACTTTAGTAAAATATATAATTCCGCTGCCCGGCCCGCTGCAAACAGGTAATTGGGCATAAAGACCTCTCCTGGCCTCTCCAAAAGCGAGGAGGAAGAGCATAAAAAGAAAATAGCAAATTTGCCGGATGGATGTGTATTGTTTCATCAGCTATCCTTTATATTTTATAAATATAAGCAATATATTTTAAATTATCCTGTGGCAGTTTTGGCTGCCACAGGATAATTGTCTGAATCGGAATTCACAGGATTTTGGAATTTACAGAATAGTGCTTTACAAATGCACAAGTCATGGTAATCCTTGAATCAAGCGAATCAAGGTCGGACTTATTCTTTCACAAACTTCATCGTTTTCACTTCATTGCCCGCTTCATAAATGTGCAGCAGGTACAAGCCATCTTGCAGCCCACTTATATTTATCTGCTGGCTGCTGCTGTTGATGCCAGATGTGGCCATAAGTCGCCCCAGTATATCTGTTATCTTATAGTTGTTTGCGCTGTTAAGATCATAGCTCATTGGTGCGCTCAGCGTGAAGTAATTGGTGGCAGGGTTTGGCCCCAACAGCCAATCCTTATTATTCAGTGTTTTAGGCACGGCCGTGGCCTTGAAGGCCAATGGGTCCCCACTGCTTTTTACATAAATATCATCAGTTGTTCCGTTATAATTAGACCAAAAAGTATATAAATAAGGCTGGTTGCCGGTAGAACATCCATTGGTATTGCAGGAAGTGGCCATTACCACATCATCATCATTTGTATTAATGGTCATGGGGATCTCGTAATTAATCGAATTGCTTACAGTCCCTGTCATGTCCACCTCCTGGGCCGCTATGTCCGAGCCAAGGGAGGCATAAGCAGTAACATAGCCTATTGTATAATAGTTAGGCTGGCTGATGCTGATGCTGCCCGGCGCTATGGCAATATCGGGATATATATTATCGTAGCCCGACAAATTAAAACCACCTGCAGCCGTTACATTCTGGCCGCCGCTTATATTGTTATATTCAAATACCTGTTCATAGCTCCCGCTGTTGGCCATGTAAGCCACCATCCAGTCCGCCAGCCCTGTGCCGTAAATATTTACATCTTTTATAGCATCTATGGCCGTTCTCTTGCAGCCCGGTGCGTTTGCAATAAAAGTAGGCCCGCTTACCGTATTTGTGTTATAGTCCCAATCATATAAGCTCAGGGCATTAGGACCAGTAATATTAAAGAAAGGGAATAGCGCATGATTTTCAACCGATGCCCCATTATATACCTGCACACCCGATATATCCATCATCATGCCACCCGATGTGCCGGTTGATATTGTGTTTATGGTTGGTGAAGAGACATAAGTATTCAGGTCTTCCTGCAATACATGTAAACGTGTAGCATCAGAATAAGCTATCATCGCCTTGCTGCAATAGGGCAAACTGGTGCTGCTGCTTGTACTTACAAATGGGTTGTTATATTCAGGTACAATGTCCATACAGGTTCCGTAATAGCTCCCCGAAATTATAGTATTTGAAGAATACGTCGAAATAGAAAGAGCACTGCCTGTGCCTATATTGCTAACACTGTAAACAACTAAATGAATATTTCCACCATTTGCATATACTACGCCCACTAAGAGGTCGGTATTAGAGGTATTCGCATCATTACCAATAACAACTCCAATAGGCCCACCGTCATAAGTCCAGGAGCTTGGTGAAATGGTAATGGCGGGCGAGAAGCCATCATCGGCTATAATAAGATTGGCAGTCCATGTGCTGCCGTTGCTGCTGGAGCCATAAGTAAGTGCATATACTTGTTGCGGGTTTGCGCAGCCGCTGCAAGTGCTTACATTGCTATAATCAATAGCTGCGCAGCGCATAGGCAAGCCATAAGCCCTGGGAACAGAGGTAACTAATTGATAATCTGCTGTAGTGCTTGCGGGCACCCACTGGGCATGTATATGGTTTGTTGCAAAAAGGCAAAGTAATAACAAGAGCCATCCTGGCCTTGCGCTGAAAATGTTTGAATGTTTCATAATTTTCGTTTTTTTTAATTTAAAAAAAATTGTGACAGAGAATCGCGATCTTCTGAGGCCAAAACTATAAAGGTGGTTTCTCTTTTTATAGCGGTATTTTGCCAAACACCCCCCAAAAAGGGGGTGTTTTATAAAATAAACTGCCGTTTTGTTTTTATTGCTATGCATTTGAAAAAGAACCTGTTATATTGTGCTGGTAATGAAATGAAAACCGCTATAACCCTATGCAAAACACCAATAAGGTACTTATTGCCATAGTGGTCCATGATAACCTGGCGAGCTTGGGATTAAAATCAATATTGGCAGGCCATACAGAATTCAACATAATAATAGAAGCCCGTTCCGGGCAGGATTTTTTTCAGCAGCTAAGCCGCTCACTCCAGTTGCCCCATATTGTTGTCCTCGACAATGCCATGTACCTGATGAACGGTGAGGAAATATTGATAAAACTGAAAAAACTGTTTCCCCGCATCAAAGTGCTTTCACTGTCGGTTTACTGCGATAAGGACAATATCAGCAAAATGATACGTGCCGGCACTAATGGCTACCTTGCCCGCAGCCATGGATTTTTGATAATTGAGGCATTATATTCTATACATAATAGCGGGTATTACTATTCCGCCATAGCCGGCAAGGCACTTTTTGATAAACTGCAAAAACAAAAACCGCAACCTCCCATTACTAAAAGAAAAAAACAGATACTGGAAATGCTCTGCCGGGGTTTTAGTAACGAAGATATAGCCACCAGCCTGGCAATCACAACAGAAGCTGTTATTGGCCACAAGAAAGAGATGTTCTTAAAATTTGATCTGCATAGTAAAGAACAACTTATTTACTATGCCATCACCACAGAGATCATAACAATCCCCCCCCCCAGTAGTAAATAAAAAATATTTTTATCTCTCCCAAAAAAATGGCGCAAATTTCTCTGCCACAACCCAAAATGGCACAAAATTTGCCGCATTATTATGCCGTATAAACCCCAGTTGCCCGTAGTCTTCCAAAACTAAAAAAAATATTGTTCGGCGGTAATCTCTGATTCCGTCGTGGTGGGGTCAAATCTTCAGAGTTGAGAGTAAGATATACAATCTAAGCAAACAAGCAGCTATCTCAAAATTCACTCGTAAATTCTTTCTGCCACAGCACAAAAACGGCACAAAATTTGCGGCATAAAGTAGCCATATAAACCCCCGGCATACCAAAAATGAAGAACAATAAAAATCAAAAAACAGTCAAACCATTACAGGATTATCTAACCAAAGTGTAAACCAAAATCAGGACGAGGCAAAGGGTCAATGGGATATTAAAATCTGAATTTGGACTAGATAACAAGTTCGACAGCTTTGAACAGGCAGCTCAGAAAGTGGAAGATGTCATAACGATTTATAATACATTGAGGCCTCATGCAAGTATCAATTACCTGACACCTCAGCAAGCGGACCAGCAACAAGGAAAGATTGCAGCCAGGTGGAAATTAAGGAAACACAGGATACGGGAATGGAATAATGAGGAACTCTTAATTTGAACAAGCTTTTAGTTTTCAGTGATAGGGTATTTTAATTAATTTTACAGTGTCAACTTTTAACAGGATTATCTAACCAAAGTGTAAACCAAAATCAGGACGAGGCATTTGTCCTTTTACTGTATAAAAAAAGACACAAACCGGACATTTTGATAAGTTTAATAAAAATTGATAATCAATGACTTACAATCAAAACGCTACATTTCAATGTCCGGTTTAAAAAAAAATGTCCACCAAATAATAATATGCCCTAAACACCCTGCACTGGATAAAGATGGGATAAAGAAAATTCACTCAGCATCGACCTTTGCGCCTCTGCTGCCTGCCCGCCATCGGCGTTGTCCTTTGCAGCTTCCCACGCAATATGCGGGGGTTAAATTAAGGCAACACCTTCCTGAAAATATTTACCATAGCTCATATAATTGTTTTTCTTAGCGGCCATAAATTGAGCTTTTCGCGAAATCCCGACTTCTTCGGGAGCGGTCATTTGTTGCCTTTTTGTATTATATACACGCCACCATTTTTTTTATAATTTTATAGGAGATAAAAGCTTCCGTATGAAAGTTAGTCTTACTTTCTTAGCCTGTTTAATAATATTTGCAGCGTCGGCCCAAACACCAAGTGTAAAGTGGTATTATGATCTGCATGATGTTTCTTTCGGGCAAACCTCTGCAATGGATGTGGACAACGATGGCAAACTGGAGCTTGTTTTCAGTACTTACTGGAACGATAGTAATGTTTATATGCTCAATGCCGAGGATGGCTCTTTAAAATGGAAGCACCAGCAACCCGGTCCATTAGGTGGCTGCAATGATGCAGGCCCTTTGATCTTTGATCCATTCCACAATGGTAATTACAAAATAGTTATTCCCGGCTCCTGCATGGACACTACTTTTTGTCTGGATGCGGATTCCGGCTATGTGCAATGGAAGACAGTTAGCGGTGGGGGAGACTCACCACCTACAGCTGCGGATATAGACAATGACGGAGAGCTGGAAGTACTACATGGCACTTTTGATGGTCATGTGATATGCCTCAATGGGAAAACGGGTGCTGTTAAGTGGTCTAAACTCATAGACACCAATTCAGCCATAGAGTCCGAACCATTGATCTTCGATGCCAATAATGATGGCCTGCCCGATTTTGCTGTGGGGACATGGAACCTTACTTATATGAATTCTGTTACCAATCACTACGACAGCAATTTTGTGGCTTGTTATAATGGGCAGACGCATGATTTAATATGGAAAAAGCCCGTTGCCGATCTTGTTTATCATGGCCCCGCCTGCGGAGATATAGACAGGGACGGGAAACCCGAATTGACTATCGGGGATTACAATGGCTATGTTTATAGCCTGAATGGAGAAGATGGCAGCCAGAACTGGAGGGCCACGGGCAATTATTATGTTGGCGCCCCTACAACACTTGCAGACCTTGACAGAGATGGCTACCTGGATATTATTTACTGTGACGCTTATAATGTTACTGCCTTAAAACATGATAGTTCATTATTATGGACATATGCTATTCCCCGAAACGGTACGGCTTTCAGAGGGGTAACGGTAGCGGATGTAAATAACGACAGTATCCTCGATGTTAGTTTTGGCACAAGTATGGGCGATGTTATTTCCTTAGATGGCCTGACGGGGAATGCGATAAGGTCCATCAGGCTGGACTCTGTATATAATGATACATTCGAAATTGACAATGCTCCCATCATTGCAGATTTTGACCACGACGGTGTTTTAGACCTCTTTATCATTGGCGGCAAAACGCGATACCCGAATACAGTTATAGATTATGGGCGTGCATATTGCCTTTCATGGGGTATAGGCAATGGTCCCGACTGGACAATGTTCCGCAGAGATATACACAGAACAGCCTGCGTATGCGATAGTGCGGGACTGCCATTAGGAGTAGTAAGCCCTAAGATGGGGAAAAGCAATGCACTGAAAGCGTATCCAAATCCTTTTACAAATGAATTGAACATCGCATCTTCTATGCACGGTAGCTTTCACATCTTTGATATTGTCGGGAGAGAAGTTTATAGTGGTATCCTTAATAATCAAAAAGGACTTATTAATACCGCTATGTTTATGCCGGGACTCTCTTGTTGGAGTTCAGATATGAAGATGGTAGCACTGAGCTAAGAAAAATATTGAAAGAATAATATTCCATTAATAAGACACCTCAAGTGTCCGTTGTTCATTGACCTATCGACTATAGTTTGGCGCTTCTTTGGTTATAACAATATCATGGGGATGGCTTTCTGCCATGCTGGCTGTAGTGATGCGAATAAATTGTGCTTCGTTTTGCAAAGTAGCCATATCTTTTGCGCCACAATAGCCCATACCTGCGCGCAGGCCGCCCACAAACTGTTGTACTACTTCACTCAATGCACCTTTATAAGGCACACGGCCCACAATGCCTTCAGGCACCAGTTTCTTAATATCTGCCTCCATGTCCTGGAAATAGCGGTCTTTAGAGCCTTCCTGCATGGCCTCTACAGAGCCCATTCCGCGGTATGATTTGAATTTGCGGCCTTCATAAATGATCGTTTCCCCCGGGCTTTCTTCCGTACCAGCGAAGATAGAGCCTGCCATCACGCAAGATGCACCTGCAGCAAGTGCCTTCACCATATCGCCTGTATAGCGTATGCCGCCATCTGCAATAACCGGGATACCCATTTTTTTAAGGGCCTGGGCTGCTTCCATTACAGCCGTAAGTTGCGGTGCGCCTGCGCCTGTTACCACACGGGTAGTACAGATAGAGCCTGGGCCTACGCCTACTTTTACTGCATCAGCACCTGCATCTGCAAGGGCTTTGGCGCCTGCTGCAGTAGCAATATTGCCTGCTATAAGTGGTAATGTTTTAAATGCCTTCTTTACTTTCTTCACTGCCTCTATCACGCCCTTAGAGTGTCCATGTGCGCTGTCGAGCGTAATAACATCCACACCGGCGTTCTTTAAGGCATCTACACGGTCTAATACGTCTTCCGTAATACCTACCGCGGCTCCTACAAATAAGCGGCCCATGGCATCTTTAGCCGCATTAGGGTGGCTTTTCAAATGCATGATGTCGCGAAAGGTGATGAGGCCTATTAATTTTCCTTTTTTATCTACAATTGGCAGTTTTTCTATTTTATATTCTTCCAGTATCAACTCGGCCTGGGTCATGCTGGTGCCTGTGTGGGCAGTTACGAGGTGGTCTTTGGTCATTACATCTTTTACCTTCTTTTTCATGTTTTTTTCAAAACGCATGTCGCGGTTGGTAAGGATGCCGACGAGGTATTTGTTATTGTCTATAATGGGTATACCACCTATTTTATTATCCCTCATTAATTTAACGGCTTCTGCAACGGTGGCATCGGGGCTTAGGGTGATGGGGTCAACGATCAGGTCGCTTTCCGAACGTTTTACTTTGCGCACTTGTTCGGCCTGGCGCTCAATACTCATATTCTTATGCAAAATGCCGATACCGCCTTCACGGGCAAGTGCTATCGCTAGTGGAGCTTCTGTTACTGTATCCATAGCAGCAGATACCATAGGGATATTCAGCTTAATATCTTTTGTGAGTTGGGAAACAATACTTACATCGCGTGGTAGAACTTCTGAGTAAGCAGGCACAAGGAGTACATCATCAAATGTAAGGCCTTCGCCGTAGAACTTAGATTTTATTGCCATGTGCAAAGATAAGGCAAGAGTTCGGAAAATGAAAAATAGCTTTTAAATATAAGCTTATCAATTATTTCAGATTGGTTAATAATCTATGTGTTCCCGAGCTTAATTTGCCTTGCTCCAAGAGATATTAGATATTTTTGCCGCTTTTGTGGCGGTATTGTTTACCATAAGGTGGATAGTAATGATATACGGCGCATTATGAGGTCCCTGGCATCCCGGCCCATTGGGATTGGGTTTGCCATTAGTAGGGTGTATGCAATTGCCGGGTCCGCCTTGCTGATCCTCAGAAGATAGTACTATCTCATCCGTGCCAACATAATTTGCAGCCGGGGTGTATTGATAAACAAAACTACCCGTAGCGCCGTCAACTACTAATTGGCTCGTAAGGGCATGAGCGGCCTCGGAACTTATACGGAAATTACTGCCTGCAGGCAATGTATAGCTATAATTTGCGTTTTCATTTATAGCAACATCCACACTTTGCACTATAGGTGTAGGCGTTTCATTTCTATGATCACACATCTTTTTGCAGGATTGCAGCGTGGAAAGACTTGAAATAATGCTGAGAGCAAACAATACTTTTTTCATAAGCTGCAAATGAGGACCGTGAATATTAAAGGCTGTGACCCTTCTTCAAATGTAACAAAAACAATCGAAAGGGACAGTTTATAAAAAGGAGAATATCTTTGTTTACTTCTAAAAAGAAAATAAGTGGGAATGAACATTACCATCAGGCGCGCAAAAAATGAGGATATAGAGATATTATCAAAACTTAGCATTGATACATTTACCGAAAGCTACGCGGCTATGAATACGGTGGAGAATATGGCCCTGTATATTAATAAGAATTTTCAACCGGCGCATATACAGGATGAAATAAATGACAGTAGAAATACGCTGCTCCTGGCTGTTATTGATGAAGTGGTTGTGGGCTATGTGAAACTGAGCACTGTAAACCAATGCGCTCAATTAAAAGGGCTAAGCAATATCGAAATGGAACGCTTATATGTGCTTAAAGAATATCATGAGCAGAAAGTAGGCGCTACATTAATGAGTTATTGTATTAGCCATGTTATTAAGAATGGTTTTGAAATTTTATGGTTAGGTGTCTGGTCGCATAATGAAAAGGCAATAACATTTTATAAGCGATGGGGTTTTGAGGTATTTGGAGAACAAATTTTTCAGTTAGGCAAGGATGCACAGACGGATCTGCTGATGAAAAGAAAATGTTGAGAAATAAAGCCCCCAAAGATATTTTTAGTTCCCCACCCAAGGTTTAGCCTTCTATACTCTTCTTATAGTAGAAGAAACACCTTATTAACACTAAAAATACATTATGAAACAGATTGGCATTTTTTTTCTTTTTACTATGATAATTTTTAGCGCCTGTAAAAAGAACAACAGCCCGGCCCCTCCCGCCGATGCTAGCTTGGTATGGTATTATACATCTGATTTTGTTCCCCCGACGACTTATGCGTATATGATAACTAACAACCGGCTTTTTATTGATACCATGACCGGCTATGCAACAAATTTTAGTTTTACATACCCTGTCTCAGATTCTGCTAAGTACCGGCTTGCCCTCCCCCTACTAAATAATTTTCCGCAATACTTAGCCAATGGTGCAGGAGGTTATGTTAACGATACGCTTTTTCCGGTAGGAATGGGCGTGTTACACCTGGAATATACCCGGAATGGCCATACAGTAACATGGAATATTCCGCCTGATACACTCTATGTGCCGACACAGATACGGGCATACATACAACAGGTTAATACAGTAGTCTCACAACTTTGAAGAAATCATTCTGAAATAAAAAACGATCTATGAAACACATTTTATCATTGTCCTTTATTGTTGTACTGGTATGCTGTTGCAATAAATTAACAGCGCAAACAACTATTAATAGCTCTATTTATAGTAGTACAACATGGACAGCCGCGGGCAGCCCCTATATTATCACTTCAAACATTGTAGTTTTTGAAGGCGCAACACTTACTATTGATCCCGGTGTTGTTGTAGAATTCGGTGATGGGATTATTGTAGATTTCAGGGGAATACTCATAGCAAATGGAACCCAATCTGCTCCCATCACCATTACATCAAATAATGCAAACCCTGTAAGGGGTATATATGGAGGGTTTAAAGTAACAGGTTATGTTGGGCAAGTTGGCGATATAACGAACCAAATAACACTTAACTATTGCAACGTATCGTATGCACAGGAGTTTATGAACCTGGGGATGTCTGCCCAAGGCCCGTTTAATTTTACTAACTGCACCTTTAATAATAATACGTATGTCAATGCAAATGGGGCAGACTATGGAGCTATCAATTATGATCACTGTACTTTTGAATCAAATCACCAGGCATTGAATGGAGGCGATACCCATCTTACTTATTGCAACTTTGTCAATAACGAAAATGGAGCAGTGTCAGTGGCAACTGCAGACCATTGTACCTTTTCAGGTAATACGCAAATTGCTGTTTTTGCTTACACATCCCTTACCAATTGCGAAGTATATAATAACAATATAGGAGTACAATGGGATGGACATGCCAGCACAACCATGACAGGTAATTATATTCACGATAATACTATTGGGGTAGAAATATTCAGGTTTTGGAATGAGCAGGGTATTGTTTTCAACTACAACAAAATTTGCCACAATACTACATGGAATGTGCAATATGACTTTTCATTTAATGCCGACCTGTCGCAGAATTGCTGGTGTTCATTAGATTCAGTTTATATAAGGTCAACTATCCGCGATGGTTATGTCAATGCTGCGTATGGGCTGGTGAGCTATAGTTTTAATGATACAAGCTGTGTGCAAGGTAGTAACAATAACAATAATAATAGCAGCAGTAATTCAGGTAACAACAATAGCGGTAGCAACAATTCAATTACTGTCAGTGCATCACCCAATCCATTTAATAATTATTCCGTTATTCAGTTTGACTATTGCGATATGTGCAGCTACCAGCTTGTAATAGTTAATGAATTGGGCAAAACAGTGAGGACCTATAATGATGTTTCGGGAAGCTCCTTAACTGTAGAAAAAAATGAATTACCTACCGGACTTTATTTTTACAATCTAAGTAAGGGCAATGGTACAATTGCAAAAGGGAAATTATTAATTCAGTAAACAAAATCAGGAAAATTTATGAAAGGCATAGCATTTTTATTATCCGTAACCCTATTTTTAAGTTCTTGTATGAAAGAACAGAACACGATTGCAATACATCCCAGCTCCTTTGTGTTTGGTTATTGCCACGCTTGCCTGGATAACCGGGTACCTCCTGACAGGTGTTTTTTGTTTTATGAAATTAAAGCAAACCAGGTTTATGCAGACAGTATGCGCCTGTCCGGTTATCCTGGGCCGGAAGTGTTTTCCGTTGTACCATTAAGCCTTACTAAATACGAGGCAGCGTCTTCACTCATCAACAATTTCCCGGTATATCTTCATAATAATCCAAACACAGTATATGGTAATACAGACTGTATTACACATTGGACACTGCATATTCAATCCACAGAAAACGGGCAGGTGAAAACATGGGACATAGACCATGACACAGCAAGCCTGCCAGTAGCTATAAGAGCTTATGTTGCACAGATGAACAGTGTCTTTGACCAGATGATACAATAATGATCTAATTTAGAGTGTTGCTTAAATAAACAAGGATGGCTGATATATGCTGATGAGAACCAAGGCCTTTTATGCTTAGATATACTGAGCAGGAAATAATAAATGGTTGCCGAAACCGCAATCCACTGTATGAGGAGTACCTGTACAAAATGTACTATAATGTATTCCTTGCATTGTGCGCGCGGTATGCTAAAGATATGCCTGATGCCAAACAATTATTGAATGATGGGTTTGTAAGGATATTCATGAATATTAAGAGTTTCAGGCAGGAAGGTTCTTTTGAAGGATGGATGAGGAAAACGATGGTGAATATTTGCCTGGACTATGTAAAAAGTAATTACCTGAGAAATTCTATGACCATGCAGCTAAGTGAAAGTATGATAGAACAAAGCAGCCCGCTTACATACAATGAAGGCTTGCAGAATATCGAATTTAAGGAGTTGGTGGCTATGATACAATTGTTGCCGGCCGTTACCCGGACTGTTTTTAATCTTTTTGTTTTTGAAGAATATACACACAAAGAAATAGCAGCCCAATTGAACATAAGCGAAGGAACTTCTTATTGGCATGTACATCATGCCCGTAGTGTCCTTCAAAAAAAAATAAAAAATAAAAATTCTGAAAATCAATTATATGAGCGCAAAAGAATTTGATGAACTCATTAAAAGCAAATTAGGGGAAGCGGATTTTGCTTACGCTAATGAAGATTACCATGCCATGAATGCACAGCTACTGGCTGCAAGGGAAGGTAAATCTTCAAGAAAGATGTGGTTATTACTTACAGGCATCGCGGCTTGTATGCTTATCGTCATAGTAATATCTGCTTTGTCAACCAATAGTAGCTACAATGGACAATTAGCGAGCAAAGAGGTCATTGCTAAACCTATGCCATCCCAAACTACAAATAGCCCACTTACGGAACAAAAACAGCAAGAACCTGAAATCACAAATATCGCAACTGTCACCGCGACAAAACAAACAGACAGAACTCCAAAACAAAACATTATCCCACAGCGAAATGGTATTTCTGGTATCACTTATCAAAAAAAGGCTACAACACAAACCGTGCCAAATAACAAAGCGGATAGTATGCCGTCAAACGGAGTACAAAAAGCAGATATTAACGTTTTTCCCATCGGGAATGAAGCATTTTTACTTTCGTCTTTAAACGCGCCTCCATCGCATAATGTTTCCGGTGTTAGTGAACTTGAGCCTTTATGGAAAGATTATATAAAGATTGACAGGAGCTTGAATGTTAGTTTAGCCGGTGGATTGAATTATGGCGCTGCCAGCCAGGGCTATTTGCTCGGCGCCTCTGTAAGAAAGAATCTTAGCAACAAGTTATATGTAGAAGGTGATTTGGCATATACTAACAGCAACAGCCAGAGAACAGTGAATGCTTATAACACGTCCATGTTTGTTGGCAACGCCAATACTGCACCGGCGCTGGCAGCCAGCTCAAAAGAAAATGTAAATTCCCTCAGCTATTTGCAGCTAAGCCCGTCTCTAGGTTACCACATCCATAAAAAGATCGCGATAGGCGTTGGGGCAGACGTTCAACGTTTATTACAGGCCAATGCCCCTACCACTTCCTCATCTGCATTCTCAAACGGGATGGCTTCAGAAACAGGTAAAATAATGCCCGACCTGGACTATGGCATAATAGGCAAAACAGAATATGCGGTATCATCAAGGCTGAAAGCGGGACTTCAATACCGCGAAGGCATGAACAATTTTTTATCAAACACCAATAAATATTTCGACAGGAACTATTTCCAGGTGCAGATTAAATACAGCCTTTTTAATAAATAGACAGAAAAGATTGTCTGGGCTTATTCATAAGCCAGAAGACAAGCCCCTATAGATACCGTTCGTTCAGTATATTGATATGGTGCTCAACATGCCCTATTATCAGGTAGCCGAGTGCCCTGGCAGTTGTGTGGTGGTTTACAATATGAGATGTACGTTTACTCTGTTCTTCGTCCAGGTTTTCAAACAATTTTTTCGTGGCGGTTCTTACGGCACTAAATTCCTCCAGCAGGTCATCCATTGTCCTGTTTGTAACATTTACATTTTGGGCATAAGCGTTTTCATCCATGCCATATAATTGTGTTTTGCTATCGCCTCTTGCAGCAACGAGGGCACGGTAAGCCATCACCCTTTCAGTGTCTATCATATGCATCAGCATTTCTTTCACAGTCCATTTGCCCTTGGCATAAGCATAATTGTGTTTTTCAGGCGCAATACTTTTGAAACTCTTTATTGCTTTGTCTGTGTTTTGCTGTAGCAACTCGGCGTAATTACCAGCAGGCACCAGGTCTATATAGCGCGAAAAATAAGGATTATGTTCGGATGCTTGTGGTTTTTGCATGGATTGATGATTTGTGTATTGTTATTTGACAGGATAGTATTTGCAATGATTAACCCCCAAAAAATTTACTAAAAAAATTTCATTTTTGTTGTTGACTTTTATTGTAAAATCTACTTTAATATTGCTATCGTGTAAGTGAATTAAATGATCATCTTCTGAATCCCATGTGCCCGATAAAAAGAGCAAGTCACCAAAATAGAACTCAAATTTATTTGACCGAAAATGGAACCAATATGAACCTCGATGATCCTTACTACTGCTGTAGATTCCTGTGGGCGATATCGTGTATGTAATGTCGCATTGATGCGGGTCGCAGCATTTTTGATTTTTAGAGATTTCTGGAACGATACTTTCCGTATACCGGCGGTTTGTAAAATACATTTTCTGCATATAGCGGAATGATTTCAAAACCTGTAGCGAGTCGTTTTTTCTTTTCAAATAGAAATATGCATTAGAGCAACCATCAACCAGGATTATTGTGTCATTTCTAAACATGTACTTTCCTTTTGCGAGTTCCAAGGACCAACCCACATCAGCGACCATCGCAATTATTTGCATTGCAAAGGAGCTGTCTTCAAAAAAATATAATTGGGTAGATAGAGTTGTGTTATGATCTGTTTTGCTAAAGTGTGCATTTAGATGATATTCGGTAATGGTTGCGCTGCAAGTATTGCTTAATATCAAAAACAATACAAAAATGTAAAGTTTGAAGTAGGGACGTTTTTGCATCGTTTTTTTATTTCTTTTTACCGGCTTTCTTTGTCGCCTTAGGCTTCAAGGTCTTTACATATTCAAAACTAAGCTTCAGGTATTTTTTCATTTCCTTGGCATCGGCCAATACTTTTTCAGGCACTGCTACATATTCTTTCTGCACCACGCCGTAAGCCTGCATTAATGTGGCTTTATGTTTTTTAAGAAAATCTTCCCTGTCTTTCTCCGCCAGGCGCAGGCCCATTGTGCCGTCATTATATAGGTAGCTGAACATATTGCCGTTCAGCGAAGTATAGGGCACAGTATCTCCCTTACGTTCTATTTCAGGAATACTTGCTATGAGTTTATTATACTGAGATAACTGTTCTGCAGGTATTTCACTCTTCTTTTTAGCGGTCGCCATGATGGTCTTATTTTCTTAAAAATAGCAAATTTTAAGAAAATGATCAGCTTAACACATCATTCTTTACAGCCTTCATAATTGCCCGGCCGACCAATGTAAATAATATGCTGCTGCTTATGATCAAAGCAAGCCATACGGGCCAGCCCGGGAATACCGGAAGCGTAAGCAATAATTGTTTTACCATTACAGACGCCACAAGTTGCGACGCAATAGCAATACACATGGATATGACAATAGTAATCAACACAAGCGGCATAAAACGGCTCATCATGAATTTGCCAAGGTATTTAGGGCTATAGCCCAACTCCAGCAAAAGTGTTAAGGAATGCTGTGCCTTTGCTATGGTCAATTCTATAAACAGGATAAACACCAGGGCCCCTATACCCATCAGTACAATGGAAAGAAAACCCGTGGCGGTGGTCACCACCTCTACTATCGACCTTATTTTGCTCCAGCGCATGTTTTGTGAATTGGTCGTATAGCCGTGGCTTTCTATATAGCTTGCAAATTTGGTATTGGAAGGGTCTTTTGCTTTCAGTATCAGGCGGGAGGCTTCTACGTCCCCTGGCTTGCCGAATATTTTGTTGTTGTACTCTATAAATGATGCAGGCGCCAATACCGAACTGATACGGTCTGAAAAGCCGACTACGTGTGCTGTATATCGCAGCATGCCCGGCCCGGTGCCAACTTCAATATTTACTGCTATAGCCTTTATGGAAGACTCTGATAATTGAGGCAAACCCTGGCCCGGCGCAAAAAGATAATTGTAAAGATCTAAGAACTGCGAGGACAATATAATAGGCAGGTCATTGCTTCCCGGTTCCCATTTCCATTCAGATGGCATATTATCAAGGAAACGGTCAGGAGCAGCCTCCATAAATATGTCTGTGTTAAAGGCCAGTTTGCCTCCAAGCCTTGCATAGGCCGGAAAGTGGTTAGAGGTCAGTATGCCAAGGTCCTGTACTTCGGGTACCTGTTTTAGGGAGTCAATATCCTGCTGGCTGAAAGTATGTGATGCGCTAACATTTTCCTGTGTTATCCTTTTGCCTATTACCAAAAAAGTGCTGCCAAGTGTATCATACTGGCTTTTGCCATAAAGCAATTCATTAAAATTCCACCATATCATCACTGTAAGCAAGAGCATGGTAGTACCCATAAACAAAGCAAACAATGCCCCCCATAAGCGCGACCTGCTTTTGTTGCCAATAAGCAGTTTTCTTAACATCTCTATTTGTGTCTTAGCGCTCACAGTACAATGGTTTTAGTGTATTTGAAATATTCATTCTCGTCCAGGTCGGCCAATATCATGCCTGCACCGTGCTGCGCAACTATTTCTTCTATCAGTTTTCTCGCTTTGTCAGTATTGGAGTGGTCAAGGTGGCTGAAGGGTTCATCCATCAGCAACCAGTCAAAGGGCTGCAATAAGGCACGGATAATGGCAACACGTTGTTGCTCGCCGTAAGAAAGGGTGCGCCCTAAAGAATTCTTTTTGTCTTGTATGCCCAGCCTTGTCATCCATTCTTCTACCTGCTCCGGGCTCACTGTATTACTAAGCCTGCGTTTTATGTCAAGGTTTTCCCATGCTGTCAGTTCCGGGAACAATCGCATATCCTGGAAAATAATGCTGATATTGTTTGATCTCAATGCTGCCAGTTCTTCCGGGCCTATTGCAGACATATTAATATCCCCCCATTGCACAGAGCCTTCATGGTCTTTGCGAAGATGGTATAATATATGTACCAGGGTGGTTTTGCCGGTTCCCGAGGGTGCTCGTACAAAAAATGTGCTCACCTTTATTAAAGGTTAGGGTTTCGTTCCAGATGCCGGATTTCTTGGCAAGTATTTTTTCCTTTAGGGGGATAGGAATTAATTGACGTACTGATAAATTCATATAACAAGGTAAAATGCATAAATAAACCTAAAACACAAATAGCTCCTTCACAAACAATTACATTCAAAAGTAATGCCATTATAAAACATAATATGCTAAATTTCAAATAAGCCGTCTTATTTACCGGTTTACTATCTTGGAAAGCAATGGATACAGACAATTTATTTTTTACTAAATTTAAGGTCTTATCTAAATAGAAACGCTTGATAGAACGGCTTTTTGATATTGTCGAGAAACGCTTTAAAGACGAGCCCGATGCTGTGATGCTGGCAGCTAAGGAAAGCGGGCAGTGGCGCACTTATAGTAATATGGAAGTGTGGAATACTGCACAAATGCTGGCAGGGGGCATACTGCAATTGGGTATTGCAAATAGTAAACTGGAGCCTGAACAGCAGGAGAAAATTGCCATTATTTCTCCCAACAGGCCGGAATGGATCATTACGGACCTGGCAGTGCAACTGACTGGGGCCGTATTAACACCCATATATCCAACCATTAGTGTTGCAGAACTTGCTTTCATCTTAAATGATACGGGCGTAAGGATATTGTTCCTCGCTAACGCCGAACTGTATGAGCGCTTCAGGGAGATCGCGGCCCAGGTGCCTAGTTTAAAATATGTTTATTCCTTTGATAAAATAGAAGCCGTAAATAACTGGAAAGAACTGATTGATGGCGGCCGCCAGGCTGACACGAATATTGTCTCGCAGATAAAAGCCGAAACCTTGGCTACCATTATCTATACTTCCGGCACCACCGGCGACCCTAAGGGTGTGATGTTGAGCCATCATAATATTGTAAGCAATATACACGACTCAATGCCTGCATTTACATTTGCACATAATTGCGAGCGGGCCCTTAGCTTTTTGCCATTGAACCATATTTTTGAACGCACCGTTTCTTATATCTATATTAATGCGGGGGTGGCAATTTATTATGCCGAAAGCATGGACACCATAGGACAGAACCTGAAAGAAGTGAAACCTATGGTGTTTACTACCGTGCCGCGCCTGCTTGAGAAAGTATATGAGCGCATAGTAGGTGCAGGGCTGGAACTGAAAGGCATAAAGAAATTATTATTTTTCTGGGCTTTGAACTTGGGCATGAAGTATGATAATGTAGATGAAGGCAGCCTCTTTTACAGGATGCAACTGGCCCTCGCCAACAAGATAATTTTTAATAAATGGCGGGAGGCCCTGGGTGGTAATGTAAAAGCCATAGTAGTTGGCTCTGCTGCATGCCAGGAGCGCCTGATAAGGATTTTCACTTCTGCTAATCTTATCATCATGGAGGGTTATGGTTTAACAGAGACATCCCCCGTAATATCTGTGAACCGTTATGAAAAAGAGAACCGCCGTGTTGGCACCGTGGGGCCTCTTATAGACAATGTGCAGGTAAAGATAGCAGATGATGGAGAAATACTGTGTAAAGGTGGCAACATCATGATGGGCTACTATAAAAAGCCGCAACAGACTGCTGAGGTGATGAAAGACGGGTGGTTCCATACCGGCGATATAGGAACATGGGTAGAGGAGCGGTTTTTAAAAATTACTGACCGTAAAAAAGAAATTTTCAAGACCTCGGGCGGTAAGTACGTAGCCCCACAGGTGATAGAAAATAAAATGAAGGAAAGCGCCTTCATCGAGCAGATGATGGTGATAGGGGATGGTAAAAAATTTGTGAGCGCTTTGATAGTGCCAAGCATTATACATTTGCAAAGGCATTTAAAAGACGATCACCCTGATGTGAAAATACCTGTAGATAAAAGCGAACTGCTGAAACTGCCGGAAGTACAAAAACACATACAAAGTGTCATAGACAAATACAATGTACTTTTCAGCCATCCCGAGCAGGTGAAGAAGTTTACCTTGCTCCCCAATGAATGGACCATTGACAGCGGGGAAATAACGCCTACCCTGAAACTGAAACGAAAAGTAATAATGCAGCGGTATGCTAAGGAAATAGACGCTATGTATAATGACTCAATGGCTTAATGGCTCAATTGCTCAATGTCTGAATATATAAAGTCTGCGAGTATCTGTGAAACTCACTTATAACTTTGGTCGTCACAAATTCAGCGAGTTTCTGCGGGAAAATCTATAATACCAAATTTGGATGTCCGATCGGTATTATAGCGCCAGCCAACCAACAAATATCAAAATACAAAACGACAAAAAAACAATTGCAAGGATGCCCATATACCTGAGCATGTTTTTAAGATGCTGCATGGCCGTATTAAAGCGCCCCTGGTGGGGGTAGGCTAAGGCTGATTTCATTAAGGTGGAGAATTGGTAGAGTTCATGAGCCGGGTAACTAAAAATGCCAATAAATAGAAATAAAATAGCAATAAAGCCGATAATACCAAAAAACCGAATGGGCCAAAAATGCGGTGTTAAGACCAAGATAAGCGCAGATGCCAGGGTGGTTAAAAACAACAAGGCGAATGCAGCTAAAGACAGATAATATCCCCAACGAGCCATCTGCTTCAGATTTTCGAAAGTAAAATCATCGATGTTTAAAATACGCTGGTAAGTGTTTTCCCAGTGATCGCGCTCGTCAGTAAGATAGTCTGGGTCGTCCATTACTATTATTTAATCTCAAAATAACAAGACCGCTTCCATAATATGAAATAGAAGAACAGAATTAATATGCTATTGCAAACAAAACCCTTTCTTTAGATGGGTTGCCTGTTAAGATGCATTTGCCTTCTTCCTGCACATTGTTAAGTGGAATGCAGCGTATGGTTGCTTTAGTGCTTTGTTTTATCTTTTCTTCTGTTTCGGGCGTACCATCCCAATGGGCAGAAATAAAGCCGCCTTTTTCTTCCAGCACTTTTACAAACTCATCCCAGGTGTCAACCTTGGTAATATGCTCATCGCGATATTTGAGGGCGCACTGATACATATTGCTTTGTATATCTGCAAGCAATTTCTCAATGTTTTCGGCAAGACCGTCTAAGGAGAGCTGCACTTTTTCTTTAGTATCCCTGCGGGCTACTTCCGCTACATTATTTTCAAGATCGCGCGCACCCAGAGCTATACGAACCGGCATACCCTTTAGTTCATATTCTGCAAACTTCCAGCCCGGGCGGTTATTGTCATCGTCATCCAGTTTCACTCTTATGCCTTTTGCCTTCAGTTCTTTTACAAGGGCAAGTAATTTGTCGTTTATGCGTTTACGGGCCTCTTCATCTTTGTTATATATAGGCACAATAACTACCTGCAAAGGCGCAAGGCGAGGTGGCAATACCAGTCCCTCATCATCACTGTGCGCCATTACCAAAGCCCCAACCAGGCGGGTTGATACCCCCCAGGATGTAGCCCATACGTAATCGAGTTTGTTTTCTTTATCGCTGAATTTTACATCAAAAGCTTTGGCAAAATTCTGCCCCAGGAAATGCGAAGTACCCGCTTGTAGTGCCTTGCCATCCTGCATCAGGGCCTCTATGCAATAAGTGTCTTCTGCACCCGCAAAACGCTCGTTGGCAGTTTTTACACCGCGTATCACAGGCATAGCCATATACTCTTCTGCAAAAGTGGCGTACACTTCCAGCATTCTTTCTGTTTCTTCCACAGCTTCTTGCTTCGTAGCATGGGCCGTATGGCCCTCCTGCCAGAGAAATTCGGCAGTCCTGAGAAACAGGCGGGTGCGCATCTCCCAGCGCATCACATTCGCCCATTGGTTAATGAGCAAAGGCAGGTCGCGGTAAGATTGCACCCAGTTTTTATAGGTACTCCATATAATAGTTTCGGAAGTGGGCCTTATAATTAATTCTTCTTCCAGTTTAGCTTCAGGGTCAACAATAACACCACCGCCATTGGGGTCGTTTTTAAGTCGGTAGTGGGTCACCACCGCGCACTCTTTCGCAAAGCCTTCCACGTGGGCAGCCTCTTTGCTTAAAAAACTTTTAGGTATCAGTAAAGGGAAGTATGCATTCTGATGCCCGGTATCTTTGAACATCTTATCCAGCACATCGCGCATATTTTCCCACAAGGCATATCCATGAGGTTTTATTACCATGCAACCTCTTACTGCAGAATAATCAGCCAGGCCGCTTTTCAGTACAATATCATTATACCACTGGGCGTAATCATCGGCCCTGTTTGTTAAAATTTTTGACATAATAAACTTGGCACACTTTTCGTTGTCTATATTGTTGGTGAAATCAGGCAAATGTAGTAATTTCACTAAGTAATATTTCAGAGTTAAAAAATTATGACAATGAAACGCCTCATATTAATGTGTCTTTTTATGGCAACAACAGGCATAGCCTCCTATGCCCAGGACGACGTTTATCCTGACACCCATAAAAAAAGCGAGCCGGACAACTCGAACAATTACAATAAGGCCAATAATGGCTATAATGGCAACGAGAATGGCAGGTATAATAACCAGAACAATAACCAGCAGCAAACAAACCCGTCTGACGACGTCTATAATGGGCAGGACAACCAGCAGGGTGCAACAGGTGACGATTATATAGATTATGACGACGATAATTATTATGCGTCTCATATAAACCGTTTTGATAATCCATATTATAATATGGGTTATTACAGCACTTTTTATAATCCATACTGGTACAATCCAATGTGGGTTGACCCGATGTGGGGCTGGAGTCCCTGGTATCGCCCGGGCATCAGTGTAGGTTTCGGTTGGGGTAATCCTTATGGCGGTTGGTATAATTGGTATGGCTACCCTGGTTTTGGCTCTTATTATGGTTATCCGTTTTATGCCGGCTACTATGGCGGTTATTATGGTGGCTATTACGGTGGCGGTTATCATGAAGGAGCTTATGGCACACCTGGACGTGTGTTTGCATACGGGCCAAGGGGTGCGACCGGCAATTATTACGGGTCTGGTGTACGTGCCTTTGGTAACAGGGCAGCTTACACGGGCGGTGTTTCAGGTAATAGTCAACGTTTAGTTGCAGGGCAGCGTATAGGTGGGTATTCATCACCTGTTGCTTCCAATACAGGGCGTTCTTATAGCAATGGCAACAATTACAATAATGGAGCTAATATTCGCCAAAACTCAAATGGCCAGGTGAACCCGGGTCGTGGGCAAGCCCAGCAGATGCGCGGGGGGCAAAATTCCCAAAGAAGCGGATTTATGCAAAGAGTGGGTAGTAATATAAGGCAAATGAATAGCCCGGGTAATAATGGTACTGCACAGCGCTCTTATAATAGCGGCGGCGGAATGCGTTCCGGCGGCTCTTATCATTCTTATGGCGGTGGTGGAAGCCGTTCCGGTGGTGGCGGAGGCCGTTCAAGCGGCGGCGGCGGGCATTCCGGAGGAGGACGCAGGTAATTTTAACAATATTGCAACACAATATATTATTCAACACCACGCTTACAAGGCGTGGTGTTCTTTTTAGAGAAATTGTCGGTATAATTTTTGCACCATTTATTTTGTCAATTTTTTTAAACATTTTTACTAAATCTTTGTCAAATACAAAATCGGATTTATGAGCAATACCAAATCGTTATTACTGGCAGGCATATTAATTACAAGTACAGCGTCGGCAGCATTTGCGCAGAGTTATATTGATGCGCTTCGATATTCTTATTTATCACCATCAGGTACGGCAAGGGCAATGGGCATTGGAGACGCAGTTGGTTCCATTGGTGGCGATTTTTCGTCTTTAAGCATTAACCCTGCCGGCATAGCAGTTTATAAGTCTTCAGAAGTAATGTTCACACCATCACTCAAGATCAATTCAGTTTCGGGCGATTATCTTGGTAACAGCACCAGTACCAGCAGTACCCATTTCAACTTTAATAATGCAGGTATTGTATTTACTTCTGCGCCAAAGGGGCGCAGGGCACGGAGAAGCCAGTGGAAATCATTCTCTTTTGGTATAGGAGTGAACCGCCTTGCGGATTTCAACAGGGATTATACCTATAGTGGTAATAATTACAGCAGCAGCGCCACGCAGGCCTATGCAGCAGACAATAATATAAACGGCACCGGCAGCGACCCTAATAATCCTAATCCTGCATTATATGGTTATGCGGGTTATCAGGCATACCTTACCAATTATGATTCTGTAAACGGTGTTTTTGAGTCTATTGTTGATCCCTCGAAAGGAGTAAAGCAACTCCGTTCGGTAAGCGAAAGAGGGGGCATTAATGAAATGGTCATCTCTTTTGGCGGTAATTATATGGACCAATTGTTGCTTGGCGCTACTATCGGTATCCCGATAATAAATTATTCCCGTTCTTCTGTTTATTCTGAAACGGCCATTGGTGCTGACAGCACAGGTTTTAATTCCTATACCTACAATGAAACGCTTAACACAAGCGGTTCGGGTATCAACCTGAAACTGGGCATTATCTATAAAGCCTCAGATTATTTCCGTTTTGGTTTTGCCATACACTCGCCTACTTTTTATACCATGCATGATGATTACAGCAATGTTATCAGCAGTGATATATCTACAGTACCTGCAGGTGTAAATCCCTACACGGCAAACGCAGTTAGTATTCCGCTTGATTATAATTTAACTACGCCATGGAGGGCAGTACTAAGTGCAACAGGTTTCCTTGGTACACATGGTTTCATTACAGTTGACTATGAATATGTGGATTACAGTTCTGCATCCTATAGCTTCGATCCTGCTTACCAGGTTATGCAAACCCAGGTTAATAACGATATTAAAACTAATTTGCAGGCAGCATCCAATATTCGTGTGGGCATAGAAGGCCGCATAACTAATTTCTTTAGCCTTAGGGCCGGTTACAGCTTTATGGGCAGCCCCTATAAAACCAGCAGTGGCATAAATACCGCAAGTAATACTATTTCGGGTGGCTTTGGTTTCCGTTTTGATCGTTGGTACCTAGACGCTGCTTTTGCACATACTATGTATAATGGTGTTGAACAGCCTTATCCTTCCGATCCATCTTATGCAGCAGTGCCTATCGCTACTTTAGGAAACAGCTTTAACAATGCATCTATGACAGTGGGTTTTAAATTCTGATAATAACATCTCATACACATATAAAAAACCTCCTGCATCAGCAGGAGGTTTTTTAATTTACTTTTGCCCACAAGCAATTTTTTACTTTTGCTTTTTTACTTATAAGATGGCTGATCTGTTAAATCAATATAACGAAGAAAGTATCCGTTCCCTGGACTGGCGCGAGCACATACGCCTTCGCCCCGGTATGTATATAGGCAAGCTGGGCGATGGCACCAGTATGGACGATGGGATATATGTGTTGCTTAAGGAAGTGATAGACAATTGCATTGACGAATACACCATGGGCCACGGCAAGCGCGTGGAAATAAAAATTGATAAAGGTACCGTTACGGTTCGCGACTATGGCCGCGGCATACCTTTAGGCAAAGTGGTTGATGTGGTTAGTAAAATAAACACAGGGGCCAAATACGATAGTAAAGCCTTCCAAAAGTCGGTTGGGCTGAATGGGGTAGGTACGAAAGCCGTAAATGCTTTAAGCTCCTATTTTAAAGTGGCTGCTTTCCGTGAGGGCCGCACCAAAGTGGCAGAGTTTGACAAAGGCAATCTAATTAAAGAACATAAGGAAGCTGCAAGTACCGAACCTAATGGCACGCTTATTACTTTTATTCCCGACGATTCTGTTTTTAAAAATTATCACTACCTATCGGAATATATAGAGAACCAGGTATGGAATTACTGCTTCCTGAATGCGGGTTTGCAGATCAATTTCAACGGCAAAAATTATGTTTCTAAAAATGGACTGCTCGACCTCCTGCAACGCAAAACCAATCCTGATGACCTGCGTTATCCTATCATACACCTGAAGGGCGAAGACATAGAAGTGGCCCTGACGCACAACGGCGATTATGGCGAGGATATTTATTCTTTTGTGAACGGGCAGCATACCACACAGGGCGGCACGCACCATGGTGCTTTTCGTGAGGCCTTTGTGAAGGTGATACGCGATTTTTACAAAAAAGACTATGACGCAGCAGATGTGCGCCAGAGTATTGTAGCTGCTATATCGGTACGTGTACAGGAACCTGTGTTTGAATCGCAGACAAAAACCAAGCTGGGTTCTCAATATGTTTTCGAGAATGGCCCATCTATGAAATCTTTTATCCTCGATTTCCTTGCGAAAGAATTGGATAATTTTCTGCATAAAAACCAGGCTATTGCCGATGCACTGAAGAAACGCATTGAGCAAAGCGAACATGAGCGCAAGGAACTTTCGGGCATACGCAAACTGGCCAACGAGCGTGCCAAAAAAGCCAACCTGCACAATAAAAAACTCCGCGATTGCCGCTTTCACATGAACGATGAACCGCCCACAAAGGGCCGCGAAGAGTTCATGCAAAAACAATTGGAGTCAACCATATTCATAACCGAGGGTGATTCTGCTTCGGGCTCTATAACCAAAAGCCGCATGGTAGAGACACAGGCTGTTTTCAGTCTTAGGGGTAAGCCGCTAAACTGCTATGGCCTTACCAAGAAAGTGGTGTATGAGAATGAAGAGTTCAACCTGCTGCAACATGCCCTCAACATTGAGCAGGGACTGGAAGGCCTGCGCTACAACAACATAGTTATTGCTACAGATGCCGATGTGGATGGTATGCACATCCGCCTCCTCATCATGACTTTCTTCCTGCAATTCTTCCCCGACCTCGTTAGGGCTGGGCATATATATATATTGCAGACCCCTTTATTCCGTGTGCGCAATAAGCAAAAGACCATTTATTGTTACAGCGAAGAACAAAGAAGAAATGCAGTAGCAGAACTGGGCACAAAACCCGAGATAACACGTTTCAAAGGCTTGGGTGAAATATCCCCGGCAGAGTTTGCGCAGTTTATTGGCGATGATATTCGCAAAGACCCTGTGCTGCTTAGCCAGGATGCACACATACAAAAACTGCTGGAATATTATATGGGCAAAAACACGCCCGATAGGCAGGTATTTATCATCCAGAACCTGAAAGTGGAGAAAGATCTGGCCGAGGAGTTGGGGGTTGAAGTGGGGTAGCATAGCCATCAGTACAGCCCTGCGGTCAGACGGCTGTATACGCATAAAGGCGAATTTTCTATATAAATTTTACTTCGTTTTTTGAGAAGTAGTCTTATCTTTGTAACAGGTATGTCATCTTTAGAATTAAAAGTTTACGAGCTATTCAAAAAACGTTTCAGCGAGGAGGAAGCTGAAACTGTTATCCAATATTTTGAATCTAAGACCGAAAACAAATTTCAGGAAAAGAAAGACATATTAGCAACGAAAGAAGATCTTGTAAATGCCAAAGTAGATTTGATAAAATGGTTTGTTTCTCTTTTTGTCGGACTGGCTTTGATGATTATCGGCTTATATTTTAAGAAGTAATCAGCCATGCTAAAGTATAATTCCTTCTTTCTGGATGTTTTTATAAAGGGGCATTCCTGATAGTTTACTATTCCAGTCTTTTAGTGAATAAACAAAGGTGGAGATAGGCTCATTTATTTTTAATTCAAGGTCGTATAATTTATGCCTGAAAATTTGTTCGTCCTTAACCGAAACGCTTGGTTTATTTATTAAGATAAGAATATCCCAATCGGATCCCGGACTGGAATTACCCCTGGCTCTGGAACCAAATAAAATGACCATAGCCGAGTCATCGGTTTCTCTAACCGCTTGCTTTATTTGCTTTTGTATGGAATTGTCATTTATCACAAATGGATAGTTCAATTGTTTATCTCTGGTAAAGGGAATGTTATACAAAGATACAAATTTATAAGAGATGATATGATGAAGCCTTCTAATGGTTCACCACAAACTTCCTAACCATCTCCCCGCCTGCACACGACACCCTGCATATATACATTCCATTGCTCCAAGCTGAAACATTAATGTTAAGGGCATTCCCTTTTACAGCATTGCTATACACTTCTCTGCCTACCAAATCAAATATTTTCACTGCATTAAGATTGGTGGTCGCCTGACCAACAATCTTAATACTCAGGTTATTTTCAGCCGGGTTGGGCCATACTGTCACCTCTCCTTTGGAGAGGCCGGGAGAGGTCCTTATCCCCTCCATCCCATTCCTGAAAATAACAACATAATCCTGCGTCTCACCGGATACATAAGTTCCACATGCAGAATCCGACGCGGCACTGGCGCCGGTGTCATTGTTAATAATTAGCCGCATACCCAAGGGCGTATCTACGGCAACAGTAGATGGAATGATAATGTTTGTATCAAGGATATAATAATAGAAAGCTTTGGAATAGCTTGTCCAGACCCTTTCTTCCGGTATATCATAATGCCCGTTGGCATTGTAGTCTATAAACAAAGTTACTTTGGCATCTGCATCATGTATAGTATTCATAATGCCGGCCTCCTGTATATGGTAGCTGCTGTCAACAGATAATTGAATGGTATCGGCGGAATTAAAAGTATAAGAATGAAATGCAGCAGGATTAGCAAGATGAGAATATACCGAGCCGAAAGTGTCAGGGCCTATAATGAAACGGCCGATGTCTGTGGAGTCGAGGCCTAGTCCGCTGGAATAATTATGGCAGAAAATAGAAATATACTGGGAATATTCACACACATAATATTTACCAGTTGAATCCGTAAAAGAACCACCAGCGTAAATATTTCCTAAAACATCTGTTGTTAAGCACACAACCGGACCATTTGCATTCAATTCATTACTACCTGTACCTAGTTTAGACCAAATGTTACCATTCCATTTAGCCACATAGTAATGCCCATTTGAATCTGTAAAATCGCCTGTAACGTACACATATCCAGAATCATCCAACGTAAGTGTCCCAGTCCAACTATTAGGATTTAAACTATTATTATTAATGCCTAATTCAGACCATGTACTGCCATCCCATTTGCTTACATAATATTCACCATTCGAATTCATAAATTGCCCCTCTGCATAAACATTTCCAATATTATCAACTGCAATACTATTGATTGCGCCATCTGCGTGCAATGCATTGAGACTTGCACCTAATTCTGTCCAGCCAACACCATTCCATTTGGCAACATAATGATTCCCATTGGGCAACCAAGTCGTTGAGTCCGTAAAACCACCTGCCACATATACGTTGCCGAAATTATCTATCGCCATGCTATATATGTCTTTATTCGGGTTTAATGCGTTGGGACCTGTGCCTAGTTCTGTCCAACTAACACCATCCCATTTGGCGACATAAGGATGACCATTTGGCAAAGCACCAGAATCAGTAAATCCACCCGCAGCATATACATTACCAAATTTATCAGTAGTAATAATATTTATTTGGCCCCATGCATTTAAGGAATTAACTCCAGTCCCTAATTTTGTCCAGTTAACACCGTCCCATTTAGCGACGTACTCTCTATAGTTTGAATCAGTGAAATCTCCCGCAGCATATACATTACCTAATTTGTCAGTAGTAAGACTTATAACGTAATTATTAGGATTAAGGGCATGTATTCCTGTGCCTAATTCTGTCCAGTTATTACCATTCCATTTTGTAATGTAGTTATTCGCGAGGGGGTTAAAAGCAAAAGAGTCCGAGAACTGAGCGGCATACACATTTCCTGCAATATCTGAGGTAACACTTATTATAGAGAAATTCGCATTAAGGGCATTAGCCCCAGTCCCCAACTCACTCCACCCCTGCGCAAATAAACCCCAAGGCAAAAAAATAAATGAAAGAAAAGCAATAAGGCCAATGGATAGCTTTTTCATTTTCAGTAATTTAGTAATAAAGATAATGAATAATTGGAATGAAGGTGCCAAGTAAAGATCGTCATTTCGAACCCGATTTTTCTTCGGGTGAGAAATCTCCTGAGATTTAGGTATTCAGCTCCTAAAAAGTATTTCCTATTTGTGGCTCACTTTTGCTTTTTTATATAAAGCATTGGCCCGTAGCATTTTTGTGAATAGCTGTAGTTTTTCCATATCAGGGCGAAAAACATCGCGGCGCAGGCGCTCCATTTCTGATTCCTCAGAAATTTGCAGTTTAGCATCAGGTTTATTATCTGTTTGTTTCTGCGAAGGCATAATACAAAATTAAGAAAATATGTTATGATTATCAACTATGCACCAATTTCTTATCATTGTTTTTGCTTAAACAACAATGCTCGCCACATCACCTCTCCTTTGGAGAGGCAGGGAGAGGTCCCTGATTTTTCATTCAAGCCAAATTAACTATATTTAAACCCATGAGACGCATACTCAGTATATTATTTTTATTAGCCCTTGTGGCAGGCGCATTTGCTGCCTACAAATCCTTTGGCCCTAACACAGGCAATTTGTCGCGAGGTGAGTACCTGTATATACGCACCGGCTCCACTTATCAGGATGTGAAGCAGGCACTAAGCGAAGGCGGCTATGTAAGCGATATATGGAGCTTTGATATGCTGGCGGGCTATGCAAAATACCCTGCTCATGTGCATCCCGGCAAATACAAGATAGAGCCGGGTATGAGCAATTACAATATGCTGCGCATGTTGCGCAATGGCAGGCAAACACCTGTGAAACTTGTCATCAATAAACTACGTACTAAAAAAGACTTCAGCAGCCTGGTAGGCAAACACCTGGAGGCAGACTCTACCGTTATATTGCAGATGCTGAACGACCCTGCATTTGCAGCGAATTACGATCTGGATACCAATACCATCATGTGTGCCGTGATGCAGGATACTTACGATTTTTACTGGAACACACGTGCAGATACAGCCTTTAAAAAAATTGCTAAAAACTATCGCCGTTTCTGGACCGAAGAACGTAAACAGGAAGCGAAAGACCAGGGACTCTCACAAGTGCAGGCCATAACATTGGCTTCCATAATAGATGAAGAGTCGAATAAGAACGATGAAAAGCCCAATATAGCCAGTACTTACCTTAACAGGCTGCATAAGGGCATGGCCCTTCAGGCAGACCCTACAGTGAAATTTGCCATTGGCGATTTTACCATACGTCGTATCACAGGTGTCCACCTGGAAGTGAATTCGCCTTATAATACCTATACCAATACAGGTCTGCCACCGGGTCCGATATGCACGCCCTCAGTAAGCAGTATAGAAGCCGTGCTGAAAGCGCCGCAAACAAATTATCTTTATTTCTGTGCTAAGCCTGATTTCAGCGGTTACCACAATTTTGCAGCGGGCTATGAGGAGCAAATGAAAAATGCCCATCTCTACCAACAAGCACTGAACGAAAAAAGGGATACACTAAATTAAATTCCTTAACATATTATTTTTTAACGAATTGAGTGTTTATCTTTTAAGCATAAAATCTTAGCTTTGCGCCACATTTTAAAAAGTTTTTAAATTAATTCCCCAAAAGAAAATGAGTAAAGTAAAAGTTGCCATCAATGGTTTCGGGCGTATAGGCCGCCTGGCTTTCCGCCAGATCTACAATATGGAAGGTATAGATGTAGTTGCTATCAACGACCTTACCAAACCAAATGTATTAGCACATCTTTTAAAATACGACACGGCACAGGGCCGTTTTGGTGTGGATGTAACCCATACCGACAACAGCATAGTTGTTAAAGGCCATGCCATAAACATATATGCCCAGAAAGACCCGAGCCAGATACCTTGGGGCCAGCATGATGTAGACGTGGTATTGGAATGTACCGGCTTCTTTACCGATAAAGAAAAAGCAGAAGGACATATAAAAGCAGGTGCAAAACGTGTTGTTATATCAGCTCCTGCCACAGGCGAAATGAAAACAGTTGTTTTCAACGTAAACCATCATATACTGGACGGCAGCGAAACAGTTATCAGTTGCGCTTCATGCACAACTAATTGCCTTGCCCCTATGGCCAAGGTATTGAATGACTCTTTTGGCATTGTTACCGGCCTTATGAGCACCATCCATGCTTATACAAACGATCAGAATACACTTGATGCGCCACATCCTAA
>Ga0206970_10009_pt1 | contig 69036 bp, 68 predicted proteins | sample Alteio_BWOrgHeat_88_FD_152964 | JGI IMG/M metagenome (GOLD analysis project Ga0206970, IMG submission 152964) | Enriched cells from forest soil in Barre Woods Harvard Forest LTER site, Petersham, Massachusetts, United States -... | ecosystem: Environmental > Terrestrial > Soil > Temperate forest >... | reverse complement strand
GGTGCGCAGGTATATAGACCATGAGAACCAGGCGGAAGAGGTGCTGAACAATGGTTTTCTGAGGGCTTTTATGAAGGTGGGACAGTATACATTTCAAGGTTCTTTTGAAGGCTGGCTAAGGAAGATCATTTTTCACGCGGTGTCTGATTATGTGAAGCAGAACATGCAGTACAGCGAAAAAGTGCTGCTGGTGGAAAAAGACCAATATGTGCACCATGATCATGCCGACAAGCTTTACTACGACCAGTTGCTGAAACTGGTGGATGCATTGCCGGGGGCAACAAAAGTGGTTTTTAATATGTATGTAATGGATGGCTATTCGCACCGGGAAATAGGAAAGATGCTGGGCATAAGCGAAGGAACATCCAAATGGCACTTGTCCGAAGGACGAAAAGTGCTGAAGGATAAGATAGAAAAAATGCAATTGCATATTAAATAAATAATAAAAAAAGATTATCCCTATGGATAACAACATGATAAATATTGATGACCTGTTCAGGCAGCGGCTTAGTGGGGCCGAAGAGAAGGAGAAGGCGGGGGCATGGCTGCGCATGAATGAATTGCTGGACAATAAAATGCCACGCGAAGCAACCAATTGGCGCAGGATGCTGGGCTATACAGCAGGATTGCTATTGCTTGCCAGCGCCACTGTGGGCAGCTACGAAGTGATGCATTCTTACAGGGGTACCGGGCAAGAACTGATGAACAGTTCTGCTTCCACAGGCACAGCCGCTACAAAAGCGCCGTCAGATAAACAAATTGCATCTAATTCGCTGGATAATAATAATTTAACAAAAAATACTTCAAGTATAATTAAAGAAAAAAATAGCGTGGCACTTAATGGCCAGGCCCACAAAACACATAATATTGCGCCAAAACGCAAAGATGCGCATAATGATGTGCTTACCCCTGCTTCAAGTATCATTTCTAATTCATTAAGCGCAGCTAGCTCAAGTAACACTTCAGGTAAAATTGCAAAAACAGGAAAGACATTTGTAAAAACTGAAGATGTTTTGGCAAGCGCGACTGCTGAGGACAAACCTCTTAAGAAAGCAAGGATAGCAAAACAAGCAAAACCTACAACAATGCTGGCGGCGCATAGCACTGCCGCTCATAAAGCAGTTATATTACCTGCAAGCACAAATACTAATATAGGCGTAAACAAAAATGCATTGGATATCAAGCATGTAGCTCATACTATCAATGCAAATACTTTAGGTATTAAGCCGGCTTCTTCCTTGGCAGGTGTTGCAAAAATGCAGGCGGTACAACAAGAAGAACCAATTGTAAAGAAAGAAACAATGGACAAGCTGCAGGTAACAGAGCGCTTTGTCTATGACCCTAAAGCAAAGAGGGGTGTTTACCATTTCGATACCATTTCAAGAGACAAGGTGAGCCTGCTTAGCTCCGAGAAACAAAGCGGCACTGAACTGGCAATGAATACTGAAGCTAAACAAACAGAACAGACCCTGCTTCCTAACGCGGCTTTAAATTCAGGATCGCTTACTGCTGTTAAGAAGGATGACGCTGCAAAAGCAACAAGTAAAAGAAGTGGTGATCTCAGCTTCCTCGATCATTTTAATGCTATGATCGATAATTTCAAATATAATTTTAAACATATACAGTTCACGCCGGGTGTAAGCGCAGGCATAAATGCCACTTTCTTTGGTCCGTATAACCTAAAGGGATTTCAGATGGGCCTAAGCGGCAGTATAGCGCTTAACGAGAATTTAAGCCTGATGACGGAACTGAAATACTTTAACCGCCTTAATAGCAATATAGTGAGCGATGATTATGCCACCTATATCAATCCGCCATTAAGTGCTAATCCCGTTAAATACGCCTACCAGCATTATTTTGAATTTTCAAACATTCACAGTTTCGAAATGCCGGTCTCATTACGTTACACCATCAGGCAATTCATAATCTTTGGTGGCGCCAGCCTTGCTTATAACCTGGCTATAAATGCCAACGAGGTTACCAGCGCTTACCCAACAGTTAGCGCGGTTTCAGAGCCCGGCGTATCTAGCCAGCCTAAGCTTTCCGCAAGTGATTTTTCATCTAGGTTAGGCCTGGCTTACCATTGTGGTATAGGCTATCAATGCACAAAGAACCTGCAAGTAGATCTGGGTATGACACAGAATTTCTGGGATAACGCCAATACAGCCGGAACTAAACTGTTATCAAATGATTTTTACAAACAGCCTTCTCTGCAAATTAGCATCGGCTACCAGTTTGTAAGGGAATTACAAATGATTCGCAGATAAGATATTTACTTTTTTGGGTTGGTATAATAAAGCAATTGCCCCGAACAGCGGGGCAATTGCTTTTATAATATCAGGGTCCAATACTTTCATATAAACCCATTTAATATTGAATTAAAGGGACAGCCAAGGGATAAAGACGGGATAAAGAATACTCTGACACTAATATCAATAACTTAAATGAAAAGTGCGAAGGACTGGTATTATTGTATCAAAAATAATGATGAAATGAGTGAACCCCCAAGGGGTGACATTATTCAATCTTAATAGGAGTGCTTAACCCGTTCCACGCACAAGATGGGATAAAGACGGGATAAAGATACATTTGTATTATATTGATAATCAATATATTAGATTTTTGCCGTCTTTTCGAAAAAGGATATCGGTTCGACCTTTGGCTAATCAATAAATCCCCCTTCAATTAGTCATTTGCTTTATACATCGCGGCGTGCTTCATTTCCTTGGTCGTTTCATGGCCCAGGTACTTTTCTATGCGGTGCTCAATGAAATAGATAAGGGGCGTTAAAACAAGGGCCATGGTCGACTTATAAGCATAATTCACCAGTCCTATGGCCAGTACCCGCTGGTACGACCATCCTTTACCGATCTTAAAAGCAATAAAAAGTACTATAAAACTATCCACCAATTGAGAAACCAATGTTGAACCCGTAGCTCGTAGCCAAACCTTTTTCTCCCCGGTCCTTTTCTTTATTTTATGAAATATCCATACATCCACTATCTGGCTCACCAGGAAGGCTATAAGGCTACCGACAATGATCCACATGCCCTGCCCGAATATATTACTGAATGCTGCCTGCATATCGGGTACGCCCTGGTCTTTCTGGCTGCCATTCCAAAAGGTCATGTCCGCCGGCAAGGATATAGCAAAGTAAAACATCAGGAATGCATAACTGATAAGCCCGATGGCGATATAGGATATTCTTTTTATGGCTTTGGGGCCATAGTATTCGTTCACAATATCTGTCATCACAAACTCTATAGGCCATAGCAAAACGCCACAGGTAAGGGTGAAGGTGAGGCCTTTCTCGCCTAATAAAGAAAAAGGGTGGGGTGTAAAGCCGAAAGTACGCTCCAGCGAAAACAGCTTACTGCCTATACACTCCGCTATCAATGCATTCGCAACAAAGAACGAAGTGAGAAAGATGAAAAGTTTTGTCGGCTTGTCGTTTAATATTTTGTGGATCATGGGCTGAATGCGTATATGTGTTAGTGTGAAAATATGAAAATGTGGCGAATGCAAAGAATGTGCAAACTAATCTAAGCCACCTTTTTCTTCCACATAACTTGGCTCCTGGGACGCTGCGCGGGATGAGAACTTAGGACGAATAAGGCGAATGGTTTGTAGTACGACTGAAAGGAGTATAAGCCCCATGCCTAAAAAGAAACCGGAATGCAATTGTTGGTTCTCTTTATACAGCAGGAAAGCGAGCAAAATACCATAGACAGGCTCCAGGTTCACAGATAGGGTAACGGTGAAAGAGCTCAATTTTTTCAGTGCCGTAAGCGAAAGCGATTGCGCCCATACGGTGCAGCAAAGGCTTAAAATGATAAGCCAGAGCCAATCGTTATGAAACCAGGATGTACTGAACAAGCCATCGGAGTGCGGAAAAAAATTGGTATTGGGAAACAGGTAGAACTGGATTGGCAAGAGCATACTTATAAATACCCAGCCGGTGGCCATTTCATAAAAAACAAGTGTACGCGAGGGATATTTATGTGCTATCCTTTTATTAAGCACAGTAAATACTGAACTGAGGATAGCTGCAATAACCCCGAAAAGGATACCCAGCCCATAAAACTGCTGGAAACGGTAAATGAAATAAACACCCGATAATGCGAGCAAGCCCAGCAATATCTCAAATGGGTCGCGTTTGCCTTTATTGACCCAGGGGTCGAGCAGGGAAGTAAAGACAGAAGCAGTTGATAAACAAACCAGTGCGATGGATGCGTTGGCAAATTTTATGGCACCATAAAAACCTACCCAATGTAGCGCGAACAAACAACCGATCAGCGTCAGCTGAACCATATCTTTGGGCGCAATTTTCACCCATTGTTTACGATAGAACAGGATAAGCGCCATGAAAACAGCTGTAAGCAACATCCTGTACCACACTAATACTGGTGCATCTAAGGAAATAGCCCTGCCCAATACCCCGGTAAAACCCCAGAGCAATACGGCAATGTGCATTTGTATCAGCGATTTCTTCATAAGCTAGCAAAGGACAAACTTATATTTTTCGCCGCTAATGCCCCTTATTCTTTTTAGATAAAAAAATATATTTTACCATTATACAATTAATTACTTTTGTCTTCTTTTATTTAAAGGGTAAAATCAAATTATTGGCTTTTTCGCTTTTTTATTTGTAAATGAATAACACATATACTGATCTCGTCCACCAGACCTTCCATTTTCCGCAAGAAGGGTTTGATGTAGAAGAAAATGACCTCTTTTTTAACGGGGTTGACATGAAAAAGCTGATCGATAAATATGGTACGCCATTCAAGCTTACTTTTTTGCCGAAGATCGGTATGCAGATAAATAAGGCGAAGAAGATGTTTAATGATGCCATAAAAAAGCATCGTTATGACGGCAAATATTTTTATTGTTATTGCACCAAAAGCTCCCACTTTTCTTTTATTGTAGAAGAAACGCTGAGGCACAATGTGCACCTGGAAACCTCATTTGCATACGATCTGGAGATCGTAAAACAATTATACAAGAAACGTAAAATAACGAAGGATACTTACATCATCTGCAATGGCTTTAAAACAAAGGCCTATACACGCAGTATATCCCGGCTTATAAATGAAGGGTTTAAAAATGTAATACCCATACTGGATAATAAAAATGAGTTTGACGATTACAAACGCCTGATACGCACCAAAGAACCCGTGAACATAGGGATGCGCATAGCAAGCGAGGAAGAGCCCACATTTGATTTCTATACGTCGCGCCTGGGTATACGCAGCAGGGATGTACTGGAATTTTATGTAGATAAATTGAAGGGCAATGACAAGTTTCGACTAAAGATGCTGCATTTTTTCATGAACAAAGGGATAAAAGACGATGTCTATTATTGGAGTGAGTTGAACAAAGTGCTGAATATCTATTGCCAATTGAAAAAGGTATGCCCTGAACTGGATGGCTTGAATATTGGTGGTGGCCTGCCCATAAAACACTCGCTTGGCTTCGACTATGATTACAATTATATGGTGAACGAGATCGTATCCACCATTAAAAAAGTATGTAAGAAAAACAAAGTTGATACACCTGATATATATACCGAGTTTGGTTCCTTTACTGTGGGAGAGTCGGGGGCTGTGATCTATAGCATTTTGGACGAAAAAATGCAGAACGACCGCGAGATATGGTATATGATCGATAGCTCTTTTATTACCACATTACCCGACACCTGGGGCATTGGTGAGAAATTCCTGATGCTGCCGATAAATAAATGGGATAAAGAATACCAGGAAGTGCACCTGGGCGGTCTGACCTGCGACAGCCACGATTTTTACACATCAGAAGAGCATATAAATGCGGTGTTCCTACCCAAATTAGATAAGGAAAAAGGAGCTGAACCACTTTATATTGGCTTCTTCCACACCGGTGCCTACCAGGACCAGCTTGCCGGTTATGGAGGCATCAAGCATTGCATGATACCATCTCCCAAGCATGTGGTTATAGAAAAGAACAAAGAAGGTAAACTGGAAGACTGGCTCTATGCCAAGGAGCAAACCTCACTAAGTATGCTGAAAATACTTGGTTACGTTAAATAAGTTGATAAGTTGAAACGGTAAATAGTTTTGGGCAAGGTGTAAACTTTGCCCTTTTTCTTTAGTAAAAATCAATAAATATTTAAGAGTTTTTGGCAATTTTTGCCAAAAAACTGATAGTGCATCAAGCACAACTGCAATAATGGGGCAATTGACCCTCTAAAACATTCGTTTCTATAATTGCTGCAAATCTCACCTCACATCGCGCAGGAATCAATTATGATATGGCCGGGTATAGGCCAATCTTTGTGTTAGTACTTTATTATTTATCTATTAAGTAATTTTATGAAACAAGTATTACTACTTATATTATCAACATCATTCATTTTTTCAGGATGCAATAAAACTGAACAAGCAACACCATCACTTACTGCTCCAACAAATCTATATGCAGGGTCTTTTATAGGAGCCATCCCTGATCCCGTCCCTGATTATAGTTATAATAATATTTCACATCGGAATGGTCAATTCATAAATGTAATTATTGCGTCCCTATATTGGAATGTCCAGAACCTAAGTGCAGTGGGATATAAAATAGAACGTAAAACAGAAAATGGCAATTATAGTGTAGTGTGTATTGTTTCTGCAAACAGCAATAGTAATTGCGGGTCCGGCGTATTCCCATATTAAGATCCTTGCTCTGACAGGACTTAATATGGGATGGTTTATATTCTTATTGCTTCAAGGTTCCTTGCTGGTTATTAAAAATTATTATTACTCATCTTGTAAAATAAATTTATGAAACACAAAGTACTTGGTACAGTTTTCTTAATTACAGTATGCATTGTTTCATTTCAGAGTTCTTATGCTGCATTTCTTACGAAAAGCAATGTAATGACAACTAAAAGAGACATGGTTAAAGAACTAAGACAGATTTTGCACACAGAACGATTTTCTAACAGCTTCATTCCCAGGACAAACCAATATATGCACGGCCATAGTGATGGTGACTTTGCCATTGCTTCATTTCTTGTTTGTTTTTTGGGGATTTTAGGGCCTCTTGCAGTTGTTTTGGGATTGAAAGGGTTACACAGAAATTGCTCTTACAAGGCCCTTGCTATTATAGGTTTAATCATTGGGAGTGTGGAATCATTATTTTTTTTATACTTATTACTTAGCATATCCCAACACGGTCTTTAAAAGCATTGTTCACTTTTACTAAAAAATGAATTTTATGAAACACACAATTTTCACTACACTTTTATTGGCAGCGATCTGTATCTTTTCAGCACAAAAGGCAGATGCTGCATTTGTGGTAAAATGCGATAAGGATACAGTGCTTGCCCGGAAAGATGTACTTGAATGTGCCCAAAAGACAACGCCTCCGAAAAGCTATGTAGAAGACTATAAACAAAAGAAAGGCGGTGCTTTGGGCATTTTAGCCATCGTATTTGCGGCAACATTACTTGGCCCGTTAGCAATTATTTTAGGTGCTTTAGGGCTACGACATAATTGCCGCTATAAGGGGCTTGCCAAAATAGGGCTTGCTATAGGTATAATTGAAACTTTATTGCTTGTAGTATTGTTTATCGCATTACTTTCATCGCCCTTTACGCTTAATATGCAATTTGCCGGGCCCATGATGCCGGGATTAATATAGTGCACGTGTAATTGTTTTAACCCCTTTGCTCCAAGGTAGCTTTTTTCGACTGGCTTATTTTATCAAACAAGACATTAAAAAAGCGGTTGCGCTCTTTTTCGCTTACAGAACTGATGAGAAGGGATTTTTTCATGGTGTTCTCCAACTGTTTCAGAGTATAGTCATAGAATTTTTTATCGCTGGTGCGCATATAGTTCAGTACGCCGTGGTTGATAACCACTGTCTGCATACTGTCAGCCTCAAGTATAATTGAATTGTGGCCCAGGAAAACCTCGTTATAATACAATTTATAATTATCGGGTTTACCCGCGGGCTTTGAGCCTAACTGAAATTTTTCTCCATGCTCGGCCTGCTCTTTAATATGTTCCACCACTTTTTCCAGTTGTTCGTATAATAGAGCAATAGTATCTTTTTTGCGGATAACACCGCTTTCCGTGTAATATTCTATCTGACGTATCGTAGTACTGATAGATTCCACTACCCATATTTCTGTAGAGGGTACCTGGCAGTAATTTTTAAAGATATCTGCCCCTGTTTTTTGCAGGATGGGTTCCAATTCATTATCCTCAAATTTCATTTTAGCGTGGTCCGGATAGGATAATACGCTTTTCATCCAGAAAAAGAATTTGAATGAAGCCAATTCCGGAAAAAGGAAATTGTAGAATACAGGCATGTCTTTGGCCTCATATATCATCATCTTCTTGTTCGCAGCATTCAATGCTTTAAGAATATGGAGCATTTCCTGCAGGTATTTCTCAAAATCAAAATTGCCCGGCTCCACATTGTTGCCATGAAAAACGATGCTATCGGAGCTTATATTCATTACCTGGTCTATTGAGACGTGATAATGGTTGCACAGCTTTTGTATCTCCTCCAATGTAATTGCTTTTTCTCCACGTATTCTGCGATAGGCGCTATCGTTGCTTATATGGAGCAGGTCAGCAACTTCATCCACAAAAGAACGGTTTGCGGGAAGCAGGGATTTAATGTGTTTGAAAAATAATTGTTGCAGGTCGTTGGATTCCATATACACAGAACTTTTTTGGCAAGAATCAATTTTCGGCAAATTTGTTTTTGCATTTTTTGCCAATAAAACAAAAATACACTAATGTTTTAGCAATTGCAAGCAAAGAGGTTTGGCTATAGGTGTGGTGTATGGGATTTTCTGCAAGTCTCTAATAAAGAGCACCTCAGATCAATTGGGAATGCCATCTGCATATGCGGACATTTATATAATAAACGTAAGAAGATGAAAAATAGAGGCTTGTTATTAGTTGTATTGTTATCACTGTTGCTCAGCGGTTGCACCAAGTATTACTACTGTCCGAATGACGTAAATGTGCCATTGTTGACTGACAAAAATCAGTTTCATATTGATGGAAGTCTTGGTTCTTCAGACTTTGTGAACATCAATAATTTACAAATGTCCTACTCTCCCCTAAACCATTTAGGCTTGATTGGAAATTGTGCCACTTATAGTGGTTCCGGAGGCAGTGGTAGTGAAGGGTCTGCGCACCTGTTGGAGATAGGCGCAGGATATTATTATGCAACACAGGGTAGAGTAAAACTGGTGGGCGACATCTATGGAGGATTTGGCGGGGGAAAAATGAATAGTGATGTGAACATGAATTTCCGCAGGTTTTTTATACAGCCTGGCATTGGTTTACGAGGCAGATATTTTGATCTTGCTTTAAGTTGGAGGATAGTCAATGTTAAATACTATAATTTTGACGCTAATGGCCAAACCGATGATTATTTAAGCTCACAAAACCTTATTGATTATACAGGAAGAAGAATTGACAATGGTAGCTACACATTCTTTGAGCCCTGTCTAACACTTCGTGCAGGTGGCCGTTTACTGAAGTTTCAGTTTCAGTTGGTAGGTGTAAATAATATTGGTTACATCCCCTGGAATTATGAAACTTCAGAAGGTAGTATTGGACTATGTTTCAATATCGAAGACATGATAGAGAGGGCTGCGGATCGAGACAGAAAAAAACACCGTAACACCGGACTGTGATTAGCATATACAAAAAAGGCGGTGTAAAAACACCGCCTTTAACTATCTGTCTATCTCAAACTTAACTCACACTTATCTGATGAGCAGTTGGCTCAACATTTTCTTTTTTAGGCAAGTTCACATTCAAAATGCCGTCTGCGTATTTGGCATTGATGTTTGCAGCATCTACCTTTTCGTTAAGGGTAAAGCTCCTTTTAAAAGAACGGAAATGGTATTCACTGCGCAGCCATTTGCCTTCTGCTTTTTCTGAGCTTTCTTCTTTCTGCTCTTTCTGTTCGAATGATATAGTTAATATATCACGGTCCACATTGATCTTAATGTCTTCCTTGTTCAGGCCGGGGGCAACTACATGTAATTCATAAGATTTGTCTGTTTCTTTAATGTTCACAGGGACATTTGAACGAACAGGAACATCATCATGAAAGATGTTTACACCATTTTGAAACACGTCTTCAATAAGACCTCCGAATGTGCGGGGCATTACGCCATATTTGCTTTTGTAATACATAATGTAATTTTTTTAGTTGTTAAATGTTGTTTTATGTTTAGTATTAATCAAACCAAAAGCCAATTGACTTAATAAGACAAAATGACATTATTTAAAAAAATTAACAGACAAAATGGCGTATAAAGATAAATTAAGCCTGTAAACTTGGCTCATATAATGAATTGAAATTGAGGGATGATTCAACGCATTATGATCAAACGAAGCCCGTGTATTAAGGGATGGTCGTATAGTTTAATATTAATATTTATCAATATTATTTTAGAAAAATTTTATTTCTAATTGCGAATCCTTTTTCAGATATTTGTTATGCTTACGATGGGTTAGTAAGTAACAATCTGACTGCCCCGGCATATGGCCGGGGCAGTTGCTTTTCCCCCAGTCCCTAAAGGGGAGATGTTTGAATCAAAAAATTTTAAGTAAAAAAGGAAAAGTCCCTTTAGGGATTTAGGGTTGACTCTTTCATATAGCTATCAACATTGCCGAAAAGAAAATCGGGATACTCATTACTGAATTTCATTTTTACAAAGCCTCCTATTAGTGGCCTCGCTGCAGGTTGTTTTAATTCTGCAGTGCTGATAGGAATGAGATCGTATTGAGCATCAGGGAAATAGCTCAATACTCTTAAAGCAAGTTCTACACGATTCAAATAATCTGTTCCGCCAATATGATAGATGCCTTTTTTATTATCGCGCAATAAAACAAACATTGCCCTGGCTATATCCCAGGCATTGGCCGGGGATGCATATTGATCGTAAGGGAGTTTTAAAGTGAGCTTTTGTTTTTTCTGGCACTGGTCAATAATACGGGCTATGAAATTTTTACCACGCACTTCGTTGCCATAAACATTAGTCACCCGCAGCACCAGCGAGTTGGGTAATTCTTTCAAAGTCATTTGTTCCGCCTCCAGTTTATGTCTTGCATAAACACTTATAGGGCTAACAGGATCATCCTCGCGATATGGGCCATGTACCCCATCAAAAACATAGTCGGTAGATATGTAGACCATCTTGGCATTGCATTGTTTGGCCAGCGCTATAACATTGATGGTGCTTTGCACGGTCTTCTGGTAACTCTCTTCTTCATGTGTTTCGCAATAGTCCACAGCAGTAAGGGCGCCGCAATGCACTATCACATCCGGCTGAAATGCCTTTACATCAAAATTGCCAGGGTGCAGGGGTTCCAGCGTATTGTAATAAACAGTGCCCGGAGTTTCGAAAGAGAAATAAGAGCCTTTAGCATCCCAGCCCATTTCTGTAAAATGTTTCTGGCAATTACCGCCAACAAGGCCGGATGCACCGAGAATAAAAACTTTCATGAGGCTAAAATAAGAAATAAATGTCTGAACCGGGATTAAAGGATTTTGGGATTGCTATGATTTTGGACATCTGACGTATGTAGTGTATTAGTTTGAATTTTTACGATAATCAAATCTCATTTCCTTTTTGTAAAGTTATAGTTCTGTATCATGACAAGAATAACTATTATTAATATTGCAATCCATATTGTATGGAGAAGCCAATGTGGCAAATGTGGACCTATACCATCATTACGCCCAAGATTTAAATAAACCATAAAACGAACGTACAAAATATATGGGATAGTAAAAAAGTCTACATTTCAAATTTTCGTATTACTGCAATGCAAGGTGTAATAACCAGTAGAGACGCAATGCATTGCGTCTCTATGTAACAACATTGTCTGACGGGACTATACTAATTCAGCTTCTACCTGTGGCATTTCCTGCGGGTACAGTTTCTTCTCCAGCTTTTCGCGTACAGCGCTGAATGCTGTCAGTGTTTCTTCTATGTCTTTATCTGTATGTGCTGCGGTAGGGATGATGCGAAGTATGATCTGCCCTTTAGGGATAACCGGGTAAACAATTACTGAGCAGAAGATGTCATAATTCTCGCGCAGGTCGTAAGTAAGCTGAACGGCATCGTATAAACCTCCGTGCATAAACACCGGTGTTACGGGGGTGTTTGTATAACCAATGCTAAAGCCCCTTTCTTTAAATCCGTCTTGCAGTTTACGTACATTATGCCACAGCTTTTCGCGCAGTTCAGGCCTTGTGCGCAATAGTTCAAGACGCTTCAGGTTGCCAGCAACTATGGGCATAGGCAGGGATTTTGCAAATATCTGCGAGCGCATATTATAGCGCAAATAAGTAAGTATCTTTTTATCGGCAGCCAGGAAACCACCTATGCTGGCCATAGATTTTGCGAAAGTGGAGAAGTAAATGTCGATATCGTCAGTGCAATCCTGTTCCTCGCCAATGCCGGCACCTGTTTTACCCATTGTGCCAAAACCGTGGGCATCGTCCACAAACAAACGGAATTCATATTTACCTTTTAAGGCAGCTATTTCCTTTATTTTACCCTGGTCGCCGGCCATACCGAATACACCTTCGGTAATAACCATTATGCCACCCCCGGTCTTCAGTGCCATTTCAGTGGCGCGCTGCAGTTGCTTTTCGCAATCTTCTATATTGTTGTGCTTATAAACATAACGATGGCTGGGAATCATGCGCAAGCCATCAATGATACACGCATGAGATTCCGCATCATATACCACAACATCATGGCGGCCACATAGTGCATCAATTGTTGAAACCATGCCCTGGTAACCATAATTGAACAGCATAGCATCTTCTTTTCCCACAAAGGCGGCCAGTTCACGCTCCAGTTTTTCGTGCAGGTTCGAGTTTCCGCTCATCATGCGTGCACCCATAGGGCTGGCCAAACCGTATTTAGCAGCGGCATCGGCATCTGCTTTTCTTACTTCGGGCATATTGGCAAGGCCGAGGTAATTATTAAGGCTCCATACTATTTTCTCTTTACCCCGGAATTTCATGCGGTTAGCGATCTCGCCTTCCAGTTTGGGGAATGCAAAATAACCCGGCGCTTTCTCAGCGTAATCTCCTATCGGGCCCAATTTGTTTTCAAACTTTGCAAAAATGTCCATATCGTTCTATATGATGTTGATTTAGTATAAGTAGATGCTGCAGGTGCAGCTAAAATGTGGCGCAAAATTAATAAAAATATAAACCCCTTTGTAACTGATTTTCCTTATATTAATTGCAGATTTGCAGGAAATTAACATTTAATGAAGCGTTTTATACCTGTACTGTTGTTGCTCCTCATTGCTTTCTCGTCATGCATGAAAAAAGAAAATCATGATGTGAAAAGACCCAAACTTGTTGTAGGCCTGATAGTGGACCAGATGCGTTGGGATTATTTATACCGTTTTTATGCGCGCTATGGAGACGATGGTTTCAAGCGTTTGATGAATAAAGGCTTCAGTTGCGAAAATACGATGCTCAATTATATCCCTGCAAACACAGCCCCGGGACATGCATGTGTATATACCGGATCTGTGCCGTCAATACATGGTATAGCCGGAAATAGCTGGATAGACAATATGAGCGGGAAAAATGTGTATTGCGTGCAAGATGATAATGTACGCGAAGTAGGTGACCCGGCAAGTACAGCATCCTGTAGCCCGAGGACATTGCTGACCTCTACCATTACCGACGAGTTAAGACTTGCTACTAATTTAAAGTCGCGCGTATATGGCGTTGCGATCAAAGATAGAGGGGCTATATTACCTGCAGGGCATCTTGCAAATGGCGCTTATTGGTATAACGACAGAAATGGAAATTTTGTAACCAGCACTTATTACCCCAATCAAAACCCCGAATGGTTGCAGCATTTTAATAAAAGACATCTTGCTGATAGCCTTGCAAAACTCAATTGGAATTTATTATACGCTGCAAATACTTACACCCAAAGCAGCCTGGATGCAACCAATTACGAAAAAGGATTTAAAGGGGAGAAAACTCCTGTATTCCCGCATAAGACAGACTCTTTGAGCGACAGTGAGCGTGTTAGCATGATAAAGACGATGCCTGCAGGTAATACGCTTACCATCGAAATGGCAAAAGCATGCATGGAAGGAGAACATTTGGGAACTGGTGAATATGCTGATTTTCTCGCGGTGAGTTTGTCCAGTACAGATTATGTTGGGCATCAATTTGCGCCGAACTCGGTGGAAATAGAAGATATGTATCTGCGCCTGGACCAGGAAATCGCTTCTTTTTTAAAATACCTTGACAAAACAGTGGGCAAAGATAATTACCTGTTTTTTTTAACGGCCGATCATGCCGGTGCACATAATGCTGTTTACCTGGAAGACCTTGACGTACCTGCGGGCGTACTTAATATTGGTATTGTTCCCGAGATGAATGCCTATTTAAAAAGCAAATTCGGAAAGGATTCAATTGTAAATACCATATTGAACAACCAGGTGTTCTTTAATAACACCCTGATCGCGAAATCTGGAATGGATCTTGACAAAATAAAGGCAAGTACTTGCGAGTGGCTGAATAAGCGACCTGAAATAGCTTACGTGGTTGATATGGAGAGAATGGACCATACCCCTGTTCCCGAACCTATACGCAAAATGATCGTGAACGGCTATAGCAGGCTTAGGAGCGGAAGTATACAGCTAATATTAAATCCCGGTTGGTATGATAACGGAGGCAAATTCACAGGTATGACCCACGGTGCATGGAACCCCTATGACACCCATATACCTTTGCTATGGTATGGCTGGCATGTGATGAAAGGAAAGACCTACAGTACTGTTGATATGACCGACATAAGCGCCACATTAGCTGCTATACTACATGTGCAAATGCCCAACGGTTGTATTGGCAAAGTTATACCGGGCCTAATGAAGAATAAACATTAATGAAAAGGGGCATAATTGTCTATCATATCGCCCGCCCCTGCAAAATATTTACGCCAGTAGCTGTCGTTGAGACTGCTTATTACCACCCCCTGGCTTGATGAGGCATGAACGAAGAACTGGTTCATAAGGTAAATACCAACGTGAGTGATATGTTTGCTATGTACGTGAAAGAAAACAAGGTCGCCTTCTTTTAGCTTGTCAAAGTCCTGTATAATAGTAACATAGTTAAACTGATCGATAGCTGTGCGTACCAAGCTGAGGCCAAACACCTCCTGGTACAGGCGTTGCACAAAGGCAGAGCAATCGATACCGTCCTTATCGTTACCACCCATACGGTAATCGACGCCATACCATTCATCAATAAATTTATACAAAGCAAGGTTAGTGAGCGCCTGGGGTATGCTGCACAGCATGCCCGAATATTTCAGCAGGCATGATGCGTCATCTTTGGCGTTGTTTCTGCTGAGGTCCTTCTGGTAGATATGAACAGGGTTCTTTACCACTAAATTAGAATCGTGCAGGGGCACAACGTCCACCAATGGCTCGGCATCTAAGTCTATACTTGGTGTTGTTTCTCTTTTTTTATGCTTATTGCGTTTTTTATCTCCCGTAGCAGGCTTTTCAGCTGCAACTGCTTTTTTTGTTTGCGGCGTTTCAGCTTCGGTATCCTCCACAATTTCCACCGATTGTTGCCCTGCGGATTGCTTATTTAAAATTTCCCTGTTGTCGGCAATATCCTCATCGTCATTTTTGACCTGGCGCTCTTTGTTGCCAACATCCATTTTTATTTTGTTACCGCCCTTGCTGCCAATAGATACATTGTCAAGATATCGTGGATTGCTTTTGGTCTTATTGTTTGAGGAGTAGGGATGTGCTGCCGGCTTGCTGGTGCTGCAACTGCTTAATAATATAAAAGCAGCGCAAACACTTGTAAACCAGGCTAAGTATCTCCTCATCAGCAATAAATTTTTACCCCTATATCTTATTGAATGTTTGGCAAAAGTACGCTTCAATTCAAAGAATATCAATTAGGGTTGACTAATATTAACATAAAATTGAATTTCTAACTTAATATTTATATATTTGAATAGGGATTCATCTGTACTATCTCGTCTTCTATATGGGATTTTATAACAACCAATAAACCTTATGAAAAAACTCCTTACTTTACTTACCCTGCTTTTCATTGTTCATTCCACTTTCGGACAAAACTGGAATTGTTTTTTGCCTGCCCAAAAGCAGTTTTTTACCAATTCCAATAATTACTTGCGCGGTATGCGTATAGATTCGGTACGAACTAATGGGACGGATACTGTTTATTATCCATTTCATTCTATAAGAGGGTACATAAATTTAGTAGTGGCCATAGACTCAAATGGAGGAAGTTGGTTGGGGAAAAAAGTAATAGAACAAACTGATGGAACTTTTCTTTTTGATGATATATGGAACGATACGGTTATAATTAAAACACAAGCAAACATAGGGGATAGCTGGATATTTTATAACGATACCAGTTCTGTTTATTATGTGGCAAATGTTGTATCCGCTGATACAGCCTCTATAATCGGTGTTTTAGATTCTGTAAAAAATATATCCATTACGGCATACAACGGAACGAATGTAGTTAGTAATAGCCCTATCAATAATTTAAGTATAGTCTTAAGCAAAAATCATGGTTTTGTAAAAGTATTCGACCTTTACACTTTTCCATATCATGATTCTGATTATGGCTACACGAACTTTAATGATTACTTTTTTTACATGGTTAGTACTGTACATGGATTTCCCCCATTTTCAGGACCTAATTTTTCGCCTTATACAATTAACAGTTACCAACAATTCACACAGGTATCATTTCATTATCCTTCCCAGGATGAAATATATAGCTATAACCCTGGCGATATAATAGGTGGAACTTACTGTTATACTTCAGGATATGGACAATATTATTGCCAAAATGGAATAGATAGCATCATTACAAAGACGAACATCACGAACGGTACAAGTTATACCGCTCGTATTGCCAGACAAACTGTTGATTATCCACAACAAAGTGCTCCTGTATATAGTACAGTTTCATATGGCAGTAGCTCATTTCAATACACAGACACCACTCTTTTGTTTGATTCCACAAAAATGCCTGAAGAATGGAATGCAGCATATTCTTATTATTTTGTTGCAAACGATAGTTCCAATTGTTTTGTAAGCAATCTCTATGAATTTGATAATAGCTATGTTTACCAAGACTATTCTACTTCGGGTGGATTCCCAATTTTGTTTGAATATTGCGGTATAGATATTAATATATATAAAGTAGGTGTTGGAATTATTGACGTTGAAACTTATTGGGGAGATCCTTTCCCTACCCCGCCTGCTCCGGGCTGTTGGAGTGAGATAAGCAAAGGATGGGCGTGTAAAAAAAATGGGATAGCATGTAGCGGATGTCCAACACTTGGGCTAGGTGTGCAGGGTCTTGTGAGTTCACAAAATTCAATACAAGTTTACCCCAACCCCGCTAATGATGAACTATCAGTGAAAATGCCAGACAATGCAGCACATACTATTTATCTGCTCAACATGCTTGGGCAGACAGTTTATTCCCTTCAAACACAACTAGCGGAGACAAGCATATCAGTGTCGGGATTAGCTGAAGGGGTATATATAATAAAGGTTGCTGACGAAAATGGAGTAGGGCTGAGCAAAAAAGTGATAATACAGCATTAGGCTTTACTTTTGCACTAATTCCATATCATGTCGCTACAATCGGCTAATTCATTAGTGCAGCGGATATTCTTTGCTAATTACTTTTGTGGTATATGTGCCATAGGTCTTTCTATAGAGGCGAGTTTGCAGCAAAGTTTCCCACTTAACAGCCTCTTTTATTATGCAACTCTTTTTGCAGTAACAGTACTTTATTATACCATAGCCTATATACAGGAGACATCGGCCGATACAACAAATTTAAGATTGCTTTGGTACCGGCAGCATAGAAAATTTGTGATGCGCAGTCAGGTTGCAATGTCCCTTATTATACTGGCTTTCGTTGTTTATGTATTGCAGGGTAATTTCTCCCGCTTCATACAAATGCCCCTGCGGCAATGGCTATTGATATTTATCTTCCCGCTTATAGCCATTGCATATTACGGGCTTGGCAGTAAAACTTTGGGAGGCTATAATTTAAGAAATGTAGGTTGGCTAAAACCTTTTGTTATTGGTTTTGTTTGGGCAGGGCTTGTCACCATTTACCCTGTTTTGTTTTATGATATAACTAATAACGTAGCCTACCAATTTACATTTATCGGTTCTTTGCTCTTCCTGAAGAACTTCATGTTTGTAACTGTTTTGGGCATCATGTTCGATATTAAAGACTACGCCATGGACTACAACAAAGAGCTGAAGACATTTGTAGTAAAGGTAGGCTTGCGCAGTACGATCTTCTTTATTCTTATTCCCTTATGCATGCTGGGCTTTGGTACCTTCCTTACTTACGGTTTCACACACCATTTCAGTGTAATTAAAATGCTGCTCAATACTATCCCCTTTATCGCATTGATCACTGTGGCCTTTTCTATGAAACAGCGCAGGCCTATTTTGTACTATCTTATTATTATAGATGGCTTATTATTGGTAAAAGCTGTGTGCGGGAGTGTGGCGATGGTTTGGTTTTAGGAATGATGAATATAGGATCAGAATGAAAGTGTAATTTTAAATCATTTTATCTTGACACTGTAAGCTATGTCATATGTCGAAATAAAGAACATAAACTCATGGAGAGAATATGTTGAAATACATGAAAAAATAGATTTGTCACCTTATATTTTTCGTGGCCAATCAAATGCGATTGATGCTAAAGGCGAATTTATAAAATGGAAATTAGAATCTTCTTTCAATAGATTTTACACAAAAAAAAATTCTTTCAATTTTAGTAGTGTACTGAGCCAACAGTTGCAAGATCAATTATTTAACTCCTTTTATAGCAAATATTTATACAATAATATAACAAATTTGACAGCATTTAATGCACTTCAAAAGTGTATTTATCTGCAACATTATGGCATACCTACGTGTTTGATTGATTTTACTTTTGATCCGATGATTGCTATGTATTTTGCAATGTCGGGAATTCAGGGCTCAAGTGGTTCAACATATCAAGATGGGAATTCGATTCATTTTTCCACGGAAATTGAAAGAGACTACGTTAGTATTTATAGGATAAATACTAAAATATTAGAAAGTGCTTTTTCAATTAAAGAAATTAACACTGAAAGTTTTGATAGTTATCTTTTGTCTTATGAAACACATTATCACAGAGATACAGCATTAAATGCAAAGTTAGGCTTGGTTTTGAAACCAGAAGAAGATAGAAATTTTAATTTGAGTGCACAAAAAGGATGCTTTTTGTTATTTGATAATCATAATGCGAAGGATATTGATATTGATGGAAAGCTTAATGTTGATTTCATTCGTTTTTTAGAAAATCATCAGAAATATTATAATCTTAATATTGCAGAGCCAGTTATGACCATTTTTAATATAAGGTATAATAGCTTTATGCGTGGACAAAATAGAATTATGAAAAATGGAGTACTTGACCCCAATTACATATCGGCATTTGAATTTTTAAGGAGAAAGAAATTTATTGGGAAAAATTTATTCGATGATATTCAAGGCTTAAAATACGATTTCAATTTTATGCATGACGTGGATAGATAAGGGGATAGTTTTAGATAATGACAATATGATATAACAAGAAAGGAATGCGTAAAGCATTCCTTTCGTTCGTAGCGAGGACAGGGATCGAACCTATGACCTTCGGGTTATGAGCCCGACGAGCTACCGCTGCTCTACCTCGCAATGTGGGGTGCAAATGTAGGTGTTGTGTACTTAATAAACAAATCATTTCATTTTTATATCCTGTTAAAATGCTGTAATTGCAATACAGGTAGTATTTTTGCCAACCCATGTCAGATAAACATCAAGCCGGTTTTGTAAATATTTTTGGCGCACCTAATGCCGGGAAATCAACCCTGCTCAACACTTTGCTGGGTGAGAACCTTGTTATTACGTCGCATAAAGTACAGACGACCAGGCATCGTATCCTCGGTATTCTTACGGAACCCACTTATCAGATTGTTTTTTCTGATACGCCCGGCATAATGGAACCGCAGTATAAACTGCACGAAAAAATGATGCAGCAGGTGAAAAGCGCCCTTGAGGACGGTGACATTGCTATATTGGTACATGATATAAACCTGCCGATTGAAGAGCTGGAGCCCATTACGGCCATGCTTAAACTTAAAGTGCCATGTATATTATTGCTCAATAAGTCGGATACTTTAAAGGATAAAAAGAAAATAGAAGAACTGGTAACTATTTACAAAAACAAATTCCCGAAATGGGATATTGTGCCTGTTTCGGCTTTGCAGAAAACAAACACTGACAAGATCGTCCCCCTGATATTAAAAAATTTGCCCGAGGCGCCGGCATATTATCCTGAAGACAGCATGTCCGACAGGTCGGAGCGCTTCTTTGTAGCTGAAATGATAAGGGAACAGATATATAAATTATACCACGAAGAAATTCCCTACCACGCTGCGGTTATCATCCAGGCTTTTGAAGAAAAGACTACGCTGAACGTTATTAAAGCGGAAATAATAGTGAGCCGCGAGACACAAAAAGTAATACTAATAGGCAAGGGCGGCAGTCTTATAAAACAATTAGGTATCAATTCCCGAAAGGTAATAGAAGAATTTTTGCAGAAAAAAGTGCATCTCGAATTGTTTGTGAAAGTACGGCCCAAGTGGCGGGACAATGAAAATTACCTGAGTGAGTATGGCTATAATTGATGAAAGCAAAGCGATCATACAACCGCTGAATCCCGATTGGCACCCGTCTGACCTGCGAGGCATTGACATGCTTCGGCTCGATCTTATCAATCCTGTTATATCCGGTAATAAATGGTATAAGCTAAAGTATAACCTGCAACACGCTTTAGGCGCCGGATACAGAAGTGTGCTCACTTTCGGGGGCGCCTATTCCAATCATTTAATAGCTACTGCCGCTGCTGCAAAGGAAAGGGGGCTAAAGTGCATTGGAATTGTTAGAGGCACTTATGCAGAAAATGAGTTGACGCCAACCCTGAAAAACTGCATTGAATACGGAATGCACTTGGTATTTGTGTCAAGGGAAGACTATGCAAAAAAAGATGATGGGCTTTGGCTACAGGAAATAAGTACGCAATTTGATGAGCCTTTCATTATCCCCGAAGGCGGAGCCAATGAGTTGGGCAGAAGAGGTGCAGAGGATATTGCAGCCATGATACCTGCGTCTTATACGCATGTCTGTGTATCTATTGGTACTGCAACGACATTCATAGGTTTAAGAAATGCTTTGCCAGCATCTCAGCAATTGTTGGGTTTTGCACCGATGAAAAACGGTATTTACCTCGAAGAAGAAATTTCCAAGAAAGTGTTGCGCGAAAAAAATGATAACTGGCAGCTTTTGGACAAATGGCATTTCGGAGGTTTTGGAAAATATAATGAGGATCTTGTAAAATTCATGAATGATTTTTATAAGATCAATGGCATCCCTCTTGATATGGTCTATACTGCTAAAATGATGTACGGCACACGTTCTCTTTCATTTGGCGAGCCATTTAAGATCAATAAATGTGAAGACAGCGGGGAAGCCCTGGCCTCTGTTTTGTGCATCCACACAGGTGGCTTGCAGGGAAATGATACAATTAAGGATAAGCTGAACTATTAATTCATTATTTTGGCTTTCAAACCGGCTACATGAAAGAAACCACGGCTAAAAAACCGAACAGGCTTACTCTTTATATCATTATTGCCCTTTTTTCAGGCATAGCATTTGGCTTTTATCTGAATACTACTTATGTAAAAGACGAAAATTCCCAAATCGCAAAAGCTGAATGGCAAATAAATTCTCTCAGGGCACAACTGCAGAATATTGCTGATACAAATAGTCTAGCTTATAAACAGGTGGCGTCGCAAAAAACTACTACAGTAAACCTTAAAAACAGTGTTACTAATACCCGCGATAAGAAGTTAGAGTGGTTCTCATTGCTTGCAGATATTTTTCTGAGGCTTATAAAAATGATTATTGCTCCCCTGGTTTTCAGCACTTTGGTGGTTGGTGTAGCAAAGCTCGGCGATATCAGGTCGGTGGGCAGGATAGGGGGCAAAACCTTATTGTGGTTTGTGGCAAGCTCATTTTTAAGTCTTTTCCTGGGGATGGTTTTGGTAAACTATTTTCAGCCTGGCATGGCTATGCACCTTCCTATGCCGGATGCTGTAAATGCCGATATTGCTAAATCTGCTCTCACTGTTCGGGAGTTTATGTACCATGTTTTTCCAACCAGCGTGTTTGATGCAATGGCTAAGAACGAAATATTGCAGGTAGTTGTATTTTCTTTGTTTTTTGGCATTGCTACAGCTGCAATAGGCAAGCACGGTGAGATAGTTATTAAAGCGCTGGATGCTATAGCCGATGTTATCCTGAAAATGACAGGCTATGTAATGAAGTTTGCGCCATTGGCGGTATTTGGCGCTATGGTTGTTGTTATTGCCAAGCAAGGTCTCGGTATTTTACAGACTTATTCCATTTTCATCGGCGAGTTTTATATCGGCTTGCTCATACTGCTTCTCATTCTTTTATTTGCCTGTTATCTTGTTATCAGAAAAAGGGTCTTCACCCTTATGAAACATATCAAAGAGCCTGTGATCCTTGCGTTCAGCACCAATAGTTCAGAGGCGGCATTCCCTAAATTATTGCTCGAGTTGGAGCGCTTCGGCTGTGAGAACAGGATCGTAAGTTTTGTTTTGCCTTTAGGTTATTCCTTTAACCTGGCAGGCACAATGATGTATGTAACCTATGCCACTATTTTTATTGCACAGTGCTATGGCATGCATTTGGACTTTGCCACCCAGTTTAGTATGCTGATGGTCTTAATGCTTACCAGTAAGGGCGTAGCCGGTGTGCCAAGGGTGGCCCTGGTAGTTATAGCCGGCACATTGACAAGTTTTAAGATTCCCGAGGCGGGGCTTGCCCTAATATTAGGCATAGACCCTTTGCTGGATATGGGCCGCGCTGCAATGAATGTAATAGGCAACAGTATAGCAACTGCGGTTGTAAGTAAATGGGAAAAATCACTGGATAGTGATATTTCGGAACAATAGCTTATTTTGCCAGTTAATTAAGAAGGATGGATAAATTAATAGTTTTCATAAAGTACTTGTTTGGCTTAACCTGGATCAGCGAACATCCCTTGGGCTTACTATTTGTTATTGTAATTATTTTCGCTGAAACAGGCTTGTTTGTTGGTTTTTTTCTCCCCGGCGACTCTTTATTATTCGTTACCGGCCTGCTTTTCGCTAAAGACAGTTTACATGGCAATGTTATCGGGTTCATACCTATGCTTGTTTTATTAAGTATAGCGGGTATTCTGGGTAATATGGTAGGCTATTGGTTTGGGAAAAAATCAGGGCCGCTTTTGTTTCAGAAAAAAGACACTTTCCTGTTTAAAAGAAAACACTTGCTGGCGGCAAAAGAGTTTTATGATGAAAGAGGGCCCGGCACCATTTTCCTGGCGCGCTTCCTGCCTATTGTGCGCACCTTTGTACCCATCGTGGCCGGTGTTGTAGAGATGGATCGGAAAAAATTCATGTTTTATAACATTGTCGGTTCTATAACATGGATAACATCTATGATGTGCATAGGCTATTTCCTTGGCGACAGGTTCCCTATACTGCAAAAGCGTATAGACCTTCTTATAATTGGCATTGTATTAATTACAACCTTGCCAGTTTTGATAAAAATGTTCTTTAGTAAAAAGAAAAAACCTACGGCCTAAATAATCAAGAATGGAACAAAATAAGTCCATAGCGCTGTTCAGTATTCCGGTTATGGTGGCCGCACTAGGCTATTTTGTTGATATTTACGACCTGCTTTTATTCAGTATCATCAGGATTACGAGTCTGAAAAGCCTGGGTTTGAACGACCTCTTGTTAGACACTGATGGTAAGACCATCATCAGTGTACAGATGATAGGTTTATTGATCGGCGGTATTTTATGGGGCGTAATGGGCGATAAAAAGGGACGTTTGAGTGTACTCTTCGGCTCTATAATATTATACTCCCTTGCCAACATTGCAAATGGTTTTGTACAGAACGTAACACAATATAGTATTTGCCGTTTTATTGCTGGCATTGGCCTCGCAGGCGAACTGGGGGCAGGGATCACTTTGGTGAGCGAGCTGATAAGCAAAGAGAAGAGGGGATTGGCTACTTCGGTAGTTGCGGGTGTTGGCTTATCGGGTGCGGTAGTCGCTTATTTTATTTCAAAAACCTTCGATTGGCGCACGTGTTATTTTATTGGCGGGGGCTTGGGCTTTTGTTTATTGATACTCCGTATTAGTGTATTTGAGTCGGGGATGTTTGTGAATATTAAGAAATCAAAAATAGTAAGGGGCAATTTTTTTATGTTCTTTACCAATGGAAAACGTTTCAAAAAATACCTCCTAAGTATTCTTATAGGCCTGCCCACCTGGTATGTTATAGGTGTACTCATCACTTTCTCCAAAGAATTTGGGGAGAAATTTGGCATACAAGGAAAAATAGAACCGGGTAAAGCTATTATGCTGGCCTACGTTGCCATCTCTATTGCCGATCTGCTAATTGGTTTTGTAAGCCAGTGGCTCAAGAGCAGGAAGAAAGCCCTTTATATATTTTATTTGCTTACCATAGCCGGCATAGTCCTTTATTTTATGCAAAACAATGGCACGGTGAGTGGCATGTACGCTATTTGTATGCTTTTAGGCTTTGGCACTGGTTTCTGGGCTTTGTTTGTTACCATGGCTGCTGAGCATTTTGGCACAAACTTACGGGCAACAGCGGCAACTACAGTACCTAATATGGTGCGCGGCTCATTACCTCTTATCATTATTCTGTTCAATGCGCTCAAACCTTCGTTCGGCTATATTAATGCAGGTGCGGTAACAGGTCTGGTCGTAATGATAATTAGCTGCATAGCTGTGGTAATGACAGAAGAAACTTTTGGCAAAGACCTGAATTTTATTGAGGAATGACAAGGTTTCTGGATTGTATCTTGTTTACATTAGCGATTGTACTGCTTACAATATTTCAAAGCTGCATGACGGGTCCAAAACATGCCCATGGATGTGGTTGCGGCCTGGAGGAACATCTAGGAAGGTAATTATCTTCTTACTCGTTTTAGTTCATCCTTCCGCTCTTCATTCATTTTCTCAATAGCAATTGTAAAAGCAATACTGCTTATATCTTTAATATTTTCTTTAAGGAATTCATAAGTCTGTTCCGGGTAAACATTATATACTTCCCTCAAACACCATCCTATACCTTTCTGCACATAATATTCCTTGTCTTTTAAGAGCGGTTTTACCAAGGTAATGATCTTCAGGTATGGCAGATGTATTTTCTTCGTCCTGCTATAATACAAAAGGCTTACCAGCGATTGCCTGCGTTTCCATAAACTAGCATCTTTATTCCACTCTTTTAATCGTGCGTAAACTTTTTTCGTTTCGGTTTCTAATATTTTAGTATAAATTTTTGCAAGTGCATCGCAGAGGCTCCAGTCACTTACTTCTTCCTGCCAGCTTTCTGTGATATTCCATATTGCGCTATACAGCTCTCTTTTCCCAAGATAGTTTTCAATAAAAAAGAAAGCTTGTATTTGTGTTCTGTAGTTATCTGCATGTTTCCATATATGGTCCCATATTAAGACCTGTTCAGCGAATGGCAGACCCGAAAAAGAAAAACCATCTTTATGTGCCGCGCGTTGATGCGGAATGGCATTATTGGCCAATCTGATCTTTAGTTCAACTTCAGCAAGGTAATTTTTATACTTTTGTTTTTCCATGGCTTATTTTTTTGAAATTAATAAGAATTTATTTTTCTGAGATGCAATTTTTACATACGCTAAAAATAAATAAACGCTATGCAATTATTTGTATTGTTGGTTTTGTGCTAAACATGATTGCCTATTATCGGGGTTTTCTTTCCCCGGATAGTTTCGATCAATACACACAGGCACTCAGTGGTCATTACAACGACTGGCACCCTCCTGTTATGGCTGCATTGTGGAGCGTACTTAACAAAATGTACAGGGGAACAATCCTAATTCTTGCTTTCCAATTGTCACTATTATGGCTTAGTGCGTATATTCTTTTTATAAGTATCAAAAGCAGGCTATGGCATATACTTATCCTATTGCTGGTATTGGCGCCCTTTGTTCAGAATTTTGCCGGCTACATAATTAAGGACAGCCAAATGGCTTTTTCATGGTTATTGGCCTTTGCTATTATGTACAGGTTGGCAATTAACGAAGCGAAATTCCGTATACCGGAAGCGATTGTATGTTTCCTCCTGATCGTTTATGGTTGCTGGGTGAGGATAAATGCTTTGCCGGGCGTTCTGCCACTCTGCTATATGTTCTGCAAACTGGTATTCACGAAAAAGAACAGCTACTGGATATTTGCGATCTCTTTATTGTTTTTGTGTTTTATCAAGCTTGGTAATTGGATATTTAATAACAAGATAGTAAATGCTGAAATATCTTACCCGCAGGCTAAAATATACATGCACGATATAGATGGCATTTATGCTAAAACAGGGCATAATTTTTATCCTGACTATTTGAATAAAAACCCTCTTTTCGATTCCATTACATTGCGGAAGGGCTACAACCCCGCCACTTTCGACCATCTTTGGTGGGATGCAAATGGCATGGCGCCTTATCTTGTAACAGATGAAAAAACAATAAAGGAACTGAGGCTAGCCTGGATTAACGCGATTTCAAAATACCCGACTGTCTATTTCAAAAACCGTTTTCTCGGATTCTTATACTATCTGCGGATAAAGAACAGTGGTTCTCCTCTTTACTATTATTATGCCACAGTTATTCCGGATGTCCGCTACCCCGAAATTTCTTTTCATCCCAATTTTATTTCAAAAATATTTATTCGGCCTTTGATCTGGCAATCAGGGATTCCCTACTTTAAGCCCTGGTTTTGGTATTTACTCAATCTCGTATTGTTCGCTTTTGTTTCTGCATTCAGAAACCCTGCATCTAAATCAGCATTCATCGTTCTGCTCTCATCCAGCCTATTATACTCCTTGCCGTCTTTTTTCGTTTTTCCATGCGATACTGACTTCAGGTATTTTTATTGGAATTGTATAGCCTGTGCGTTAGCAACCTGTATTTTGCTCGTTGACCGGTTTTACTATGTAAAATACTATGATGTGCAGAAATAATATTCTTTTAGTCGTTAGGGGTTTTAATGTCGGGGTTTTTATTTCTCAGGTCTATACCGCCTTCTAATAAGGATTTTAGGTTCACACGGTAAAATGTCCAGCCGGTGGCGCAGCCGATACGAAAATTAAATTTCTGATCTTCCGTTTCGCAGGGCACTTGTTCTTGGGTCAGTGTCAGGAAAGTTCCTCCTTGTTCTTCCCTCAGTTTCACAGTTACATTGCCGGCTTCTCCAAAAATAAAGCCCAAGGTATCTATGCCATTAGCTTCAGTAATTTCTCCATATTCTTCTACCGGGTATCCGAACCACCTCCATTTGTAAGTATCTCCTTTTTGAATCGGGCTATCATGCTCTCTGACAGTTCCATCTGTTTTTGTAAATTCCGCCTGGCTCAGAAAAAAGCTCTCAAGCCCCGTTCTTGTGGCCCACATCGCATATACTTTTGAAAGCGGGGCTTTATAATACATGGTTTGTTTAAAGCTGTTCCAATCATTGTTTGCCATAGAAAAGATTTTATGTCTATTTGAAATAGGCCAGTATAAGTATAAGAGATAAAGCCAAATTAAGCAATATTGTTAATACTGATTTCAAAAAGGGGTAGATCATAGCACAATATACAAGGATACTAAAGCTGGCGGTCAGTGCTATAAAATAGGCGTAGGCTTGGTTTTGTTGCAGACCCTTATAGCATAACAACAGAATTATTCCGCAGCTAATAAGTATATGCCCATCCATCAATAAACGAAGCAGATCACGATTATAAACTTTGCCGTGCTCGGACCTCAACACAAAAATATCGTGCAGGATGCCGTTTATCAGCAGCCAGGCACCAACAATAATAGCAGAAACAGGAGCCGGGTTCATTCTAAATAAAGTTAGGATTTTTAACAATATTTTTCATGTGTGAAAAGTACATTTATAAAAACTTGCAAACTATGAAGTTATATGCCATTCCTTTTTTTGCGGCGCTTGCTTTCGCAAGCCTTTTGCACACGAATGCCTATGCGCTTAAACCTTCAAAGGGTTATGAGGCAGTTCCCGACACTATGAAACTGCCTTTCGAGAAGAATGTTATCACCACAACAGATGACGTTCATCTTAAATCCTGGACTTTCTTGCCAAGTAATGGGGATAAGCACGCTACTGTTGTAATGGCTTATGCTGATGCCGGCAATATGTCGTGGTGGCTAACACAAGCTACGATCCTGTCTCAATTTGGCTATACTGTTGTTATGTTTGATTATCGTGGTTTTGGAGAAAGTGATGATTTTACTGTGAATAAAGACATGCTGTATTATAATGAATTTGTTACAGACCTGACAGCCGCTATAGAATTTGCCAGGAAGAAATACCCTAAAAACAAGACAGGCGTATGGAGTTTCTCAATGGGTACTATCATTGCCACATTGTCGTATGAAAAAGCAAAGCCTGATTTTATTATTGGTGATGGTTTCGTAACTAGCCCTGCGAAAATAAAAGCATTTTACGCACCTAAAGAAAATATATTATTGCCGGCTAATGCAAATACTTATGAAACGAAACTTGAAGCAATAAAAGTGCCTATGCTAATATTTTCGGGTAAACAGGATGTTGTTACTACAGATGCTGATATACAGAAACTAAAGAAAAGCAAGCCTGCAATTAAAGTGGTCAATTTTGATGGGGAGCATTTACATGGTTTTGAGAAACTCTCAAAAACATTTTACGGATCAGAATACATAGCTGCGATAGATAAATTCCTTGGGAAGAAATAAATTTATTCTCCTAAAAAATCCTCAACTACCTGTACCAATTGTGCAGTAGCAGTATCGATATTTTCGTTTACTACACGCTTATCAAATTTAGTAGCAAAGCTGAGTTCGAATTTTGCTTTTTCAAGGCGCTCTGCAAGATGTTCGTCACTTTCTGTGCCCCGCATTTTCAGTCTTTCCTGCAGTACCTCTAAGGGGGCTTCAATAAAAATGCTGAGCGAATTATCCTGGTATTCTTTTTTAATATTCAATGCGCCTTTTACATCAATCTCTACAAGCGGTTGTTTGCCTTCGTCCCATATACGTTGGAATTCAGATTTCAAGGTGCCATAGTATTTGCCGGTATAAACCATTTCCCATTCCACAAAAGCGCCCTTGTCTATCAGTTTATTAAATTCGTCTACCTTATAGAAATAATAATCCTTTCCGTTTTCCTCTCCGGGACGTGGCTCGCGTGTGCAGGCAGAGATGGCAAACTCCAACTGTGTGCAGGCTTTTACCAGCCGTTTCACCAGTGTGGTCTTTCCTGCCCCCGAAGGCGCTGCTATGATAATGATCTTTCCCTGCAAGTAGTGGATTTAGCCTGCGAATAAAGCAAATTATTTTGTCATTTTCTAGATGGCAGCCGTGTATCAGGAAAAGAATTGCTATATTAAATAAAAATGCCCCGCATTTCTGTAGGGCATTTTACAATTATATAAAGCTAATTATCAGCAATAAGTTTCGAATGCCTGTATCAGGTTGGCGGCTATCATCTGCGCCGGACGCCCTTCTATCATGTGGCGTTCTATCATGTGTACCACTTTACCATCTTTCAATAAAACAATGGAAGGAGAAGAAGGAGGGTAGGGATACAAAAGTTTACGCGCCTGGTTAACAGCCTCTATATCGAAGCCTGCAAAACTGGTAACAATATTATCGGGCTTTTTCTGGGTATTATGCACCGCCATCAATACACCCGGACGGGCAGTACCTGCAGAACAACCGCAAACAGAATTGATAAATAATAAAGTTGTACCGGGTTGATTTAATGTTTTATCTACTTCTTCAGGTGTTAACAACTCCCTGAAACCATGGCTGGTCATTTCAGCCTTCATCGGCGCAACTATTTCACTTGGATACATTTGGACTTTTATTTAATATTTTATATAACAAAGGTAAGGGAACTATTTGTTTCTACCCAAATAAGAGAATAATCAAAATCGATAGTATACATTTCACGCAAAATATCACCCATCAATATTTTTTTAATTTTTTATATTTGCCGTTTATTTCTCGAATCAGGCTTATGAACAAGAATTTCCTCCTTATTTTATCATCATTGATACTGCTTTATTCATGCAATAGCCATGAAAACAAAGTACAAACCAGCAAATCCCTTCCTTCCTTATTAGATGCCTACTGGGAGGAAAGAATGCAATTATACCCTCTGGAGGCTACCGCAAAAGGCGATTACCGCTATAATGATAAACTGACTATCACTATTGCAGAAAGTTTTATCGATAGCGCCAAAAGGTTTTACACAAAATACCTGGACCAACTAAAAGATATTGATACTGCCAGCCTGAATGATAATGATAAACTGAGCTACCGCCTGTTTAAATACGAGATGGAAATGAATTTGGAGGGTTTCAAATATCCTACCCAGTATTCACCTATTAACCAATTCTGGGCCTTAACACTCGATATGCCCCAACTTGGCTCAGGGCAGGGTAACCAGCCTTTTAAAAGCGTAAAGGACTATGACGATTTTTTAAAGCGCTTGGCAGTTTTACCATCATGGTCGGATACTGCGATATATAATATGCGCAAGGGTATTGCAGCCGGTTGGGTATTGCCAAAGCTCCTGGTGGTGAAAATATTGCCGCAATTGCAGGCTATGATTGTGAAAGATAGTAAAGAGAGTATTTTTTACACCCCTGTAAAAACAATGCCGGCAAGCTTTTCGGCTGATGACAAGCAGCGGCTTACAATAGCTTATACAAGAGCCATCGACAGTATTGTGATTCCGAGTTATGCTAAATTGCATGATTTTTTTGAAAAAGAGTATATGCCCAAAGCCCGCAACAGCAGCGGTGTAAATGATTTGCCCGGCGGTAAAGAATATTACCAATACTGCATCAAATACTGGACCACGACTGACCTTACAGCAGATAGTATTTACCAGATCGGATTGAGCGAAGTAGCAAGGATAGAGGCTGATATGAATAAGGTTATGGTTCAAACAGGGTTTAAAGGTGATATACATGCTTTCTTCGATTACCTGAATAAGGATAAAAAATTCTTCCCTTTCGCAACAGCCGAACAAGTAATTGATAGCTTCTGGAATATTAAGAAACAGGAAGGGCCACAGTTAAGACGTTTGTTCAGCGATACGCCTAAATCTCCCTTTACCATACGGCAGACAGAAGCTTTCAGAGCCGCATCAGCAAGTGCAGAATACAACCAACCATCGGAAGATGGCAGCAGGCCAGGCATATTTTATGTGCCGATATTAGATGCCAAAAAGTTTAACGCAGTAGGCATGGTTACTTTATTTATGCACGAAGCCATTCCCGGGCACCATTACCAGATATCCATACAACAGGAAAATAAAGAATTGCCAACTTTCAGGCGTTTTCTGTGGTATGGCGCCTATGGCGAAGGCTGGGCACTCTACTCTGAATCTTTAGGCAATGAAATGGGCATGTACGATAACCCATACCAATATTTCGGGCACCTGAGTGATGCTATGCACCGTGCTATACGGCTTGTTGTGGACATTGGCCTGCACTATAAAGGTATGAACCGTGAGGATGCCATAAAATATATGATGACGCATGAACGAGCCACGGAACAGGAAGCCACGGCGGAGATAGAACGCTATATGGCAATACCGGGGCAGGCCTTATCTTACAAGATCGGCCAACTGGCTATAAGGGCAGAACGCACACATTACGAGCAGCAACTGGGGCCGAAATTCAACATTGCTTCTTTCCATAAAGAAGTGCTGAAAGATGGCTGTGTGCCGCTTAATATATTGCATGAGAAAATGGAGAAGTGGGCAGAGCTTAACAGCAAGTAATAGGCACTAAACGTTTCTCAAATATTCGAAACGAGTATTACTCGTGCGTATCTAAAGCTGTATGTGTACCATGCTTAGCCAGTATCTCTTTGGCTTGTGCCATTTCTTTACTGCTTCCATGGGCTACAACGAGGCATTTGCCATCCATAAGTTCTGCCTGGTATTGTTTTGCAAGGTTCTCATCCATGCCAAGGTTCATAAATGCGCTGGCAATACCGCCGCCCATCAGTCCGAAGTCAAAACCTGCTATAGCTCCTGTCAGGGCACCTGCACCAAACAAAAAGCCTACGCCGGGAATAGCAAATAAACCAACACCTGTTAATACACCGAGTGTAACACCCAAAGCAGATCCTACTTCAATACCACCTAATTTTAAGGGGTATTTCTCTGATATATGCAGCTTGTCATCAACGTGTTCTGTATGCAATTTCCCGATGATGGAAAGGTGCTTTACAGGATAGCCACCGCTTTTTAATTCTTTAACTGCTTCTACAGCTTCTTCGTGTGTGTTATATACTCCAATGGTTGCTTTCATAAACTATTTTTTATTTTCGATTTCGAATCGTGCTTGTGACGTGAATTTAATATTTTATTTTCAATACATACTAATTAAAAATAATTATAATGTATAGCTTGCATTTTTAGTGAAATTGCGATCTCTCTGCTTTACTTCATTTTACCCAGCACGATCTCCCAAACTTCTTTTTCTTTGGCATCAATTGCAGTATTCATGGCTTCCGCTTGAACCAATATGGGTTTTACTTCGGCATTGTTCTCCAGTCCCTGGCTGTTGATGCGCACGTTCATGTATGCACCTTTCAATGCGGTGCGTAAACACAAGGCTCCAACACCCGCATCGCTTACGCTGTTCGGGTTGCCGATCTCTGCCATTGTCTTGGCGAGCTCAAATGCTTCATAAGCCAATTCCATGGTGCGGAAGGGGATCTTTATTGCATAAATGGTAGCAGTTTCTATAGCAGCGGTACGCGCAGCTTTTTCGGCATCATTGCTTTTGGGCAGGCCGAATGCCTCCATTATTTTATTGAAGGCGTTTGTGTCTTCGTCCACCAGGGCCAGTAATTCGCTCATTAAGGACTGTCCTTTTTCCGCATGCTTGCTGAACTCTTCCCAGCGCGCATCCCAGCCTTTTTTGTGGCTTGAAAGATTAGCCACCATGGTGCCTAAAGCCGCACCCATTGCACCCGCATAAGCCGCAATAGAGCCACCACCTGGTGCAGGAGATTCGCTTGCAGTTTCTTCTGCAAAGCGGGTCAGCGTCATGCCAACCAGCTTTTTAGCATTCATATCCCGCAGGCGATATTCTATTATTTTCTTCTGTGGGTCAAAAGGCCCCAGTTCATCCAACCCTAAAGAGCGTACGGCAATTTTTATTATTTCTGCTTCGCTCACACCAAGGCTTCGCTGTTGCTTGTGTAAAAAATATTTACCGGCTTCCAGTATGGCTTGTAATGGCACCAGCCCTACCAGTTCACTGCCTGTAACCCTCATTCCCCTTGCGTTAGCCCGCTCGCAGGCGGTGTCAAACAGTACATGCAGTGGGGTGATGTTCATGTTGGTCAGGTTCACTGATATCTGGGCAATTCCATATTCCTCTATATACCAACCAATGGCCTTTACAGCTTTCAGCAGCCCGGGTTCCCATACTGCTTCTCCATCATTTCCTTTTACGGTTTTGCCTTTTTCATCTTTTTTCTGCCGTCCTTTTTCCCTTATATCAAATGCCACAGCGTTGGCACGGCGGGTAGAAGTGGTATTCAGGTTCACATTATAAGCTATCAAAAAGTCGCGTGCACCTATTACTGTTGCTCCGCTCTTTTCATTAAAATGTGCCCTGCCATAGTCCGGCTTCCATTCCTCTTTCTGTATCTTGGCGGTAAAACCCTCATACTCGCCACTGCGTATGTCTGCCAGGTTGCGACGATAGTCGGCAGATGCAGCATATTCATAAAGGTAGGCTGGTATGTCTAATTCTTCTCCCACACGTTTGGCCAGCATTTTGGCAAACTCCACGGTTTCCTCCATGGTAATGCCCGATATTGGTATCAGCGGACAAACATCCGTAGCGCCCATACGGGGGTGTTCACCCTTGTGGTTGCGCATATCTATCAACTCACCTGCCTTTTTTATAGCATAAAAAGCCGCTTCAATAACAGCATATGGATTACCCACAATTGTTACAACGGTTCTGTTGGTAGCCTTGCCGGGGTCAACATCCAACAATTGCACGCCTTCTACTTTCTCTATTTCGTCTGTTATTTGTTTTATAATGTCCGTATTGCGCCCCTCGCTGAAATTAGGTACACATTCTACGATGGCGTTCTTAAAGTCTTTCATTTATTGTGGTTTGGACTGCAAATATATACTCTGAATAGTGATTTTTCTGATTGGAGTGGGGGATAAGTTAATATCAATCTATTCCTCGCTTTTCCAACGCATGCCCTTTCCGTATTTTACAAAAATATAAAGATACAATACCCGCGACAGGCGCATCAACCAGGGCTGCAATAGCACTAGTATCACAATAGAGGCACCCAGGCAATAAAATACGGAGTTATTGGTATAAGAAAGCCCGAACAGTACCCAATAGGCTATCCAAATGGCAGCTAAAAACATTACCGACAAAGCATAGCTTACAAAGCCTGTACCATAATAAAATCCTACTTCAGGCTCAAATTTCTGGCCGCAAACGGGGCATTTCTCCGGCATCGCCATTAGCTTATTGAGCGGCAAAATGTGTTTGTTCGAAAACATATTTCCTTTACGGCAATTGGGGCATTTCATTTTTAAAAGGGAGGGTAGAAGCGGGGTTTTGTCTGAAGATGACATTGGATGAAAATTTACACAAAGGTAGTTCACAAAATGTTTCTATGCATTTATATTGTGCCTTTATCATCATGAAAATAGCTATAAACTATACGGGCTTTAGCCATTCCTATAGCTTTCGCTAATTCGCGCTCAGTAAGGGTTTGTATGTTTTTAACCGAGCGAAATTCTTTAAGCAGTGCCATAGCTGTTTTATCACCTATACCGGGTATGCCGTCCAGCTCGTTTTTAATAGTGCCCTTGCTCCGCGCATCCCTGTGAAAAGTGATGCCAAAGCGGTGCACCTCGTCCCTTATCCTGCGGACAAGCAGCAAGGCCTGGCTGTCAAAATTTAGTTGCAGCGGTTCGGTATCACTTGGAAAGAATATCGATTCTTCCCGCTTGGCAAGTCCCACTATGGTCATACGCCCTGTTAAGCCTAATTTTTCTATGCTTTCCAGTGCCGAGCTTAATTGGCCTTTGCCACCATCAATAATTACCAATTGCGGCAATGGCTGCTTTTCATCCATCAGGCGTTTATAACGCCGGTAAACGATCTCTGCCATGGACGCGAAATCATTGATGCCTTTTACCGTTTTTATATGAAAATGACGATAATCCTTTTTGTATGGCACCCCATCCCTAAAACAAACCATTGCGGCAACAGGGTAGGCACCCTGGAAATTAGAATTATCAAAACACTCAATGTGCAAAGGCAGTTCCGACAACTGCAATGCTTCTTGTAGTTCTTCCAGCACTTCCATGGTCTTGGCTTTCGATGTTTCTCCAAGCAGCAATGTGTCTTTCTTTCTTAGTTCCGCATGAAATGCCTCCGCATTCTTCAGGCTCAGATCAAGCAATTGTTTTTTATCGCCTGCTTTAGGCACAGTAACTTTAAGGGCGGCGTTCGTAACATCAATAGCAAAAGGCACCACCACTTCTTCCGCATTGCTTTGAAAAGTGTCACGCAGCTTATCCAATGCAATGGCAAGCACTTCATCCTCCGGCTCGTCCAGTTTTTTCTCTATCAGCACGCTTTTCGAATATACCACGGTCCCTTTGCTCACCATCATATAATTCACGTAAAAGTGGCCTGCATCGCTCACTATGCTGGCAATATCAAGGTTGCCAAGCTTGGGATTTACAATGGTAGATTTGCTTTGGTAACTATTCAGCGATTCTATCTTTGTTTTTACCACTTCCGCTTTTTCAAATTGCATCTCAGAGGCATATTTCAGCATCTCAGCTTTAAGGTATTTTATTACTTCGCTTATATTCCCTTTCAGCACATGGCGCACATGCTGTAGGTTCTCCATATAGTCTTCGGGGCTTTGCAGGCCTTCACATGGGCCTTTACAATTTCCCAAATGATACTCAAGGCAAACCTTAAACTTATGCTTAGCAATATTCTGCGGCGTAAGGTTAAGGTTGCAGGTACGCAAAGGAATGTTTTGTTTCACCATCTCCAGCAATTCCTTCACACGCATCAGGCCGGTAAATGGGCCCAGGTATTCTGACCCGTCGCGTATTACTCGCCTCGTAAAAAAAACGCGCGGAAAATTCTCTTTTTTTATAACGATATAAGGATATGATTTGTCGTCTTTTAATGAAACATTAAAACGGGGCTGGTAGTGTTTAATAAGTGAATTCTCCAGCAGGAAGGCATCGTGTTCGCTGCCTGTTACAGTAAAATCAATATGGTGGATGAAATAAACTAATCTCTTTGTTTTATTATTATCAAGCGTCTTGTTGAAGTAGGAACCTACACGTTTTCGCAGGTCTTTAGCCTTGCCAACATACAATAATTCGTTTTGTATATCGTAGTATTTATAACAGCCTGGCTGATGGGGAATACTTGGCGCTATCTTGCTAAACTCTTCTCTCGTCATCGTTCACTTACATAAAATCATATTCTAAAAACAGGTCTTGGGGGGCACGGAAAAATGTTTTTTCATACTTCTGTATCTGTATCACTTTCAGTGGTATGTACAATAACTTCTGTGCCTGGAAACTAAAAGCGGTTTTCTTCTCTGTTTCTATATATATACTCACTACTTTCTGCGTTGTTGTATTAGTGGTGATAATTAGTTTGCGAGTAAAAAGTTTAGGGTCTTTGGCTTCGTAATAATAATTTCTTGTTTCCGAAACATCGTCGTCAAACATGCTGAAATTATAAAGGCAGTCAAACTTGCGCTGGCTTATATCCGTTTCGAAAAATGTTTTAAAGATCATCGGCCAGTCCAGCGTGTATATATTTTCGTAGGCGGTGTCTTTTTTACCATTCAGTACGCTTACTTTCTTAAATCCGTAAGGAGTGCCTTTATACATATCAAACTGGTCGCGGGCAAATTGCCTGATAGAGTAGTAAGTGCCTTTCAGTTTCGATGGATCGCATTCATTCTCATCTGCGTTCTTCTTTGCGCATGCACATAGTAAAACACTTGTAATAGCGATAAACAGTGCCGCGCTGAATATTTGATTGATTCTCACCGTATAAAATTAATAAACAAGCCGCAATTGGGAACAATTAGTTCAATTGAGGGTTTATGGGCATATTAGCAAGGTATTGATACTCTTTTCCCAAAAATGAGATGGCCTCTTTCCATACGTTTGCAGGCTCAGCCTGGAGTAGGCTGGCGCTCGGCATTTCGGTTACAAACCAGGATCCTTCTTCCAATTCTTTATCAAGCTGCCCCGGCGACCAGCCTGTATAACCCACAAACAATCTTATATTTTCAGGCTTATATGTGTTATCGTGCAATATTTCCTGCAAAATATCATACGATCCGCCCCAATAGATGCCCTGGCATATTTCCTTGCCACCCAGCACATCGGGTATACGGTGCAAAATATGTAAAGTATCTGTTTGCACCGGCCCTCCTTCGTAGATGTCTGCTTTAATAAAAGACAGGTCGGGCAATAGTTCTCCTAATGTCAGTTCGGTCAAGTGGTTCAATATAAAGCCTACCGTACCTTCTTCTCCATGTTCGCAAAGCAACACCACCGACCGCGAGAAATTATTGTCTTGCAGAAAAGGTTCTGCTATAAGCAGTTTTCCCGCTCCGGGCTGAATAGTATTTCCCGGTTTTATGAAGTTTAAAAAATCCATCGCATAATAAATATAATGCGCTCTGCGATAAATGCCAAAAAAATCCGGCCTGCATTCTTTAGCATTCTATTTGGCTGCACTTATATTTTAATATTTACCTTTAGGAAATGAAGAGGATTATTTTAGCCCTTGTAGCCGTCTGTTCTTTTACTTTTACATGGTCCCAAAGCGTAAAGGAACAGCCTGCACATAAGCCCCAGAGCGATACTTTTTCCACTTCGCTTTTATGGCGAATTAGGGGCAATGGCCTGCATCATGCATCTTATTTATTCGGTACTATACATATGATTTGCCCCCAGGATTATTTCTGGACCGACAGTATGAACGCCTGCCTGCAGAAAAGCGATGTGGTATGTTTCGAAATGAACCTTGACGACCCAAGTGTGATGGTGCAGGCGGCTGCAAGCATGATAGATTCCAGCGGCAAGATGCTGAAAGATTACTTTACTGAAGATCAATACCAAAAACTGGCGAAATACATAAATGACAGCATGGGCCTGCAGATCAGTATGTTTCAGAACATGAAACCCATTGCCCTCGATATGATGCTTACATCCAAGAACCTCGAATGTGCCAACCCTGTGTCTTATGAAGACCATCTGATGGAGCTTGCTAAAAAAAGCAACAAAACGATCAGCGGCCTGGAGCAGGCTAGCGAGCAAATAGCCATTTTGCAAAACATACCGGTTGATAGCATTATTCATGACCTTATGGAAAGCATTAAAGGGGCATCATCCCCCGACAACGATAATTATGAAGAAATGGTAAGTGCCTATAAAAATCAGGACCTCGGCAAGCTGTTTGCACTTTTACAAAAATCAAACGACCTCGGCAGCGATATGGGCGTTTTCCTCGATGACAGAAATAAAAAATGGATAAGCAGGATTGAAGAAAAGATAAAACAAGAGCCCGTTTTCTTTGCCGTAGGTGCGGGACACTTATGGGGGCCTAATGGGGTGATAGCCCTGCTACGCAAGAAAGGCTATAGGGTAGAGGCGGTGAAATAATATTTTTTATTCACATATTTTCTATTTTTCAAGAGGTGTTCAAGAGAAAAGTTCCGCTTTTTCCTATTCGGGCCATTCTGGTTCCGATTTCAGCTGTTTTGGTATCGTTTTGTGGGCTTTAATTTCCTGTTTTTACGATGCTACTTTGATTGAACGGTTAAGCAATGTATGAGAAAAATAAATGCACATTATTGCTCAAAAGGTCCCATACTTTATTCACTTCTTTTTTATTTTTTTAAATGTGTTTATGAGAAAGTTCTCACACTTTCCCATAATTTCCCGCGATCTGCCAAAATGCCCGATGTCCGGTTTTTTTTGAAAAGTGCGGACATTTTTTGCATAAATGGTTGATTATCAATAAAAATACCGGACATTAAATCGGGCATTTTATGCCCGATTTCTCCTGATTCTGTTATAATCGGGCATTCTTAAAAAGGGTTGTTTTAGGTTTATATTAAATAAAATAGTTTTCATGCTAATTTCTGTATAAAGGTACGATTTGGCGGGGGCGTTTTCCAAATTTATTTCTGAAAGTGGCTGTGGGAGCGGAAAGAAAGTTATAAAAACCTCTCCCGGCCTCTCCGAAGGAGAGGAGAAGCTAAACTGGGTATTGCCGTATTGTGCTACAGGCGCTGCACACCTTTTGAAGTGTGGGACAGCGGCTGGCTTATTTATACCCGAAATAGTCGTAGTACCATTTGTAGGTGTTTTTTATCCAATCGCAGACGTCTTTGCCGAGGACTTGTTGGGCATCGGAGGGTTGCATTTCTAATTTGGGACGGATGGTGTGGAGGTCTGCTATGCCGTAAATGGCATCGTCTTCTTTGGTAACTTGCTCTATTTTATTGAAATCAAATTTTGCAGGTTCTATTTCAAGGTATTCATATACACGTTTCATTTCTATTTCGGGATAAAGGCAAAGGGACTCGTATTTGATGAAAAGCATGTTTTTATCTATGCCCTGCCTCATGGCTTCACCCAGCCTTTCTATGGCAAGGCCAATAGGCGGGGAGTTGAACCATATATCCACCCGCTTGGGTGTGCTGGTGCCTTGCATGGTAGCGTGGTTTTGAATAGGGTTTGACTTATGCGGGTTTTCGCGAAATTTTTTCTCCATGGATGCGATAATATCGGGCAGGTTGCGAACCAGGCATATCATTTTGGGTTTGGGATAAAAGCTATCTATAAAACCATAGTGGGCAAAATGGCCACGGGATTTATCAAGCACGTAGGGCTTATTTGTAATAGCGTTGTAGTAACCTTGTATGCCTTCCCTGCAAAAACCGAAGAACGCTTTTTTCATTAGCTCTGCATCCTGTGCTTTGAACTCGGGGCTTTCGGTGTAATTGTGCCGGGCAGCAAAAATAAGCTCTAACATACCAGATGTTGGGGTAACATAAAAACGCTCGTCCTGGCTCATGAGGTTTTGAAAAACTGTGCTGCCAACGCGGGGAAGGCTACTTTGAAAGAATATCTTTTTGACCATGATGCGCTTGATTTAAGGATTGAAGGATTTGTGTCGTTGAGAGTTTAAACGCAAAGGGCGCAGAGGGTACGCAAAGAGCCGCAAAGAACACAGCCCTAACCCTTCTAAAGAGGGGAAGTGCTATGCAGTTTCGGGTTTTAGTTTTTTAGAACTTCCATTTTGTTTAGTTTTTTCTTCCTCAATATTCAATTGCAAATCAGGGATAGCGCTGATGTTCTGAAGAGGTGATACATCAGTTTGTAATGCTTCTATAATCCTGTCTGCATCAAAAATTTCATCTTCGCTATTATAGCAAAATTCGGTTGGCTGGCCTGAAATATTATATTTACTAAATACGGAATTACGAAGTTCCGGCTTCATAGTTGGAGGGTTGGCGATAATATTAGTATGTATATCATAGCCAAATTGGGAAGGTATATTGCCTATCCAACATACTACGGAAGGCTTGTTAAGCGAAGCGGCAGTGTGCTGACAAAAACTGTCAATAAAGAGCCTTTTCGTACTCATATTGATAAGGGTAGCTATGGCGCGGAACTCGTTATGTACCGAAATAGTATTTTGCAAAGCTGGCTGGTCTTCGCGGCGGATGTGTACGATTGTATAATCCTTCACAAAATGATTTACTACTTTTTGGGCAGTAGCTATCGGTAAATCTCTTGTCCAGGAATATTTGTTAGGCTGGTTTTGTGCGCCCCCATTGGTTTGTAAAACCATTATAGGCTTGGGAGCGCTTATTTGGTTACCAAAAAATTGAAGTTCCCGGTTATTTAAATGCAATTCAGGTTGCTCATTATTGTACTTAATGCCAAACATTTCGCACCACACTTTATTAAGATGCCCGATTTGGTTAACAAAGTCAGATTCCATATAGGGGTTATGCAACATCATCTTGACTTGCTGCCCTTCAATATTGTCGGAATAGAAGTAGTTCAGATTATTAAAATTAAGGGCTTTATCTACATAAGGACTACAGAGAAAAACCTCTGGATAACCTGTGATAACAATTAATTTATCATTAGGATATTGAGTTTTAATAGCTTTGCATACTGCAGTAGCAGCCACATTTTTGCCGATTCCGCCGTCAATTTGGAAAATAATGTTCATACTATTAATGTGGAAATGTGAGAAATATGAAAATGTGCAAATGTTTTTATTGTTTTACAATCTTTTTTACTTCTTTACTACCTGAAATATCTGTTATCTGCAAATAATAAACACCACTTGCATACTTACTTATATCTACCTCTATTTTATCGTTATTATACTCCCGGTTATATAAAGTTTGCCCAAGCATATTTATGATGGCTACATTATTTATTTTATTTGTGCTTGTAACAGTTATTATTTTATTAGCGGGGTTGGGGTAAATATTTATTGATGAATTGGATGAAATAGTGTTTATTTTAAGGTTGGTGTCTACACTAGATAAATGACAGGATGTATCGAATGTTACTTTACGAATGCGTGGAGTATTAACATTTGCTATGTACAAATTGCCGCAATTGTCAAAAGCTATGCCGCTTGGCCCATCAAATGAAGCAGAATCTGCTATGCCTCCATTGCCTCCCAAAATAGCTAAACCATTTCCAGCTACAGTATGGATAATACCATTTGCGTCAATTTTACGTATTCTGTTATTGAGAGCATCTGATATGTACAATAAACCGCTATCAATTGCAAGAAATGAAGGTGTCAAATGTGCCTGAATCGCAAGTATGCCATCACCATTGTACATATACAAAGAGGTATCACCAGTTATAGTTGTTATAATGCCTGTGGTATCCATTTTAAGCACTACCTGATTGCCACTTGCTATATATAAATTTCCCATATAATCAATACATATGCCTGTCTCAGGTATGCATTGTGCTACCGTAGCTATGCCGCTATCATTAACATAGCCAGCTATCCCAGTACCAGCAACGGTTGTAATGATACCTGAGGTATTTACTTTACGGATTCTAAAGTTAACATCATCCCCAATATATAAATTACCCCGTTTGTCAAAACAAATTGAAGAAGGAACATGTAATGAAGCTGCGGTGGCCAAGCCGCTATCGCCACTAAATCCAGGATTACCATTACCAGCAAATGTGGTTATGATCCCCGTTGCAATATCTATTTTTCTTATTCTATTATTTATACCATCAGCAATATAAATATTGCCAAATGTATCAATAGCGATACCATTTGGTTGATATAATTCGGCCGCAGTTGCCAATTGATTATCTCCATTAAAACCGCCTGTTCCGGTACCAGCAATCGTAGTGATAATGCCAGCGGTATCTATTTTTCGTATTTTATGGCTTAGTGACTGTGAAAAGTATAAATTGCCCTGTTTATCGAATGTTAAGCTATTAGGGTCGTATATGCTCGCAGATATTGCAGGACTTCCATCCCCACCTGAGCCACCACCAGCAAAAGCACTAATAATCTGTGCTTTTATTACAAAAGGCAAAAAAAGAAAAAGAAATAAAATGTACTTTTTCATTCTTCTGTTTTTTTATTCATTTTAGAATCTATCATATTATTGATAAACATTAATTGACAATATAAAGAGGAAGAGCGCAGTTAGGTGGCGGAAATCCATTGCAGAGCTTAAATACGGTACCATGAGGTAAAGTTGAGCCAGGTTGCACGGGAGTATGAATAGCGTTTAAACATTCCACATGGAAAGTATGGTCTGCTTGAGATGAAATGTTTTGACCGAATACAGCGGCATGGTTATGTGTAACGGTATTTCCGGAACCACCGAGAATGGATGAGTAATTACCCGAAGATGTGTTGTTATAACCACCGAGAATGGATGAAGAGTGACCTGAAATAATACTATTACAGTAACCCGCGCCAATAAAAGAATTAATGGCGCTTATTGTATTACAGTAACCGGAAACAGTGCCGCTATAATCTGTATTAACAGTGTTGCAAGCACCAGTTCCTATAAATGAATAATTACCGGAAACCGTATTAAAGCAACCGCCAAAAACACCAGAATGACAAGCACTTACTATACAATTGCTTTCACCAGCGCCGATAGCGCTAAAGCAGGACCCTGATATAACATCGCGGGCACCCCCCATAATGAAATTGTAATCCGTTCCATCAATACAATTTAAATAACCGGTTATAATACCGTTATTTGTTCCGTTACATATAGCATTTTGCTGGCCACTGATAATAGTGTTTAAATGGTCGGCGTAAATACCGTTATCACAACCATTAATAATTGTATTCTGGTTATTATAACTACCGGAGGAGGTATCAATAACATTATCTGCACCATTGCCTATAAATTGGTTTGTCCCATTGCAAATCCTGTTATTGGCACCATTCAATAAAGAGGAATAGCTACCAGACATGGTGTTGCCCAACCCGTTGCCAAGAATACTATAATTAATGCATCCGGAAATTAAATTGCTTTCCCCATTCATAATTGTATTATAACAATTACAGCCCACTGCGGTTGTATCAATAATATTATTGCACCCGTTTAATATAGTGTAACCCAATATATAACCGCTATAAGTTGATATTGTATTAATGCAACCATTTTCTATAGTATGGTGTACACCTGAACAAATACAGTTACACTGTCCGTTACCAATTGTTTTACGGGAACCAATTTCACCTATGCAGTTTTGTATTCCATTTAATATTACGGAATATTGACCACAATTAACATGATCCCTTCCATTGCCAATTAATATCCATTGTGCTGGCCCATGGGTTTCATTATTTGAACCATTAATTATAGTATGATTGTCTCCACAAGCTGTATGACCACCTCCTCCAAGGATATTTGCATAAGTACCAGATGAGGTCGTACCTGAACTAATTTTGCAAAATGCTCCAGAAGTCCCACAAAAAATACAAAAATCTGACATAATGAGTGTGCTTTTAAAAAATATCAGAACCAATTTAAATACTTTTTTATAAAAAACCAAATAATTTAATGTTACTTGCGTAAAATAGGGTTATTATTTATATTTGAGGTGTTATTCCAAACAGATTTATCAATATAAAAAAAGCATCGTAAATATTGCCGAATTCTACAAATACAGGATTAAGTTTAGATGCTTATTTTGATAAGGTATTTTATATAAACCTTGAAAAGGATGTAGCAAGGAATGAGAACATGATAAAACAGTTTTATAAACTTAGCATATCTAATTTTGAAAGGATTGACGCAATAGAACTGAAAGAGTTGCCAGGGCTTGAAAAATACCGCAATTTCATTAAGAAAGACAAGAGATATGTTATAGGCCAGCTATCCGCGAGGGCATCTCATCTTAAGTGTATAAGAATAGCAAGTGAAAGGAATTATAAACGCATACTGATATTGGAAGATGATGTTGAGTTTTTAATGCATCCCAATGAACTTTTAGAACAAAACCGCGCCATATTGAATGATTGGGACATGCTTTATTTTGGTGGGCTTATTGAGCCACATTTCAGAAACCAGGTGGTGGGTGGCTATGCTTATGGGGTAGCCAGTAAACTGTTTGATGATATTATCAATATGGCAGAGGCTTCGGGAATGGAAATAGATAATTTCTACGCCAAGATATTACAGCATATGAGTTACAATTACAATGCCTCGGGTAGATATAATATAAGGCTTACTTTCCCATTTAATTTGATTTTTCCAAGCCAGTCTTTCAAATCTAATATACAGGGTTAAGATGGACCACCTAGAGATTTTAGAGGCAGAAGCAGTATATATTATGCGGGAGGTGGCGGCGCAGTTTACAAAACCCGTGCTGCTGTTTTCGGGAGGCAAGGATTCTACCCTGATGATACATCTGGCGCTGAGGGCTTTCTATCCTAATAAGCTACCCTTCCCGGTGATGCATATAGATACTGGGCATAATTTTGAGGAGGCATTAATTTTTCGGGATGAATTGGTGAGGCAGCATGGTTTGGAGCTGATTGTGCGACGTGTGGGAGACACCATACGGTTGAAAAAAATACAAGAAGAAAAATCGAAATTACCAAGCAGGAACGCCTTGCAGTCTGTTACTTTGATGGATGCCATAAATGAGTTTAGGTTTGATTGCTGCATAGGTGGTGGCCGCAGGGATGAAGAAAAAGCGAGAGCGAAAGAGCGGATATTTTCGGTGCGGGATGCTTCGGGTGCCTGGCAGCCAAGTGAGCAAAGGCCGGAGCTTTGGGAGGTTTATAATGGGCTCCTTCGGCGAGCTCAGGATGACAGGGGGAATAACACAGCCCTAAGCCCTCTCGAGAGGGGAAGTGCGGCGCAGGGCAATATGCGGGTGTTCCCGATAAGTAATTGGAGCGAGGTGGATGTGTGGCATTATATACGGCGGGAGAAAATAGCTTTGCCATCCTTATATTTTGCACATGAAAGGAAGTGTATTGTGCATGAGGGGAAGCTGGTGGCGGTGTCGGAATTTATAAATATAGAAGATAGGGACACGATTGTAAACACTATGGTGCGCTACAGAACAGTGGGCGATATGACCTGCACGGCAGCAGTGCGCTCGGAAGCCATGACGATGGATGAGGTGATATATGAAATTGAGCACTCGGCGATAAGCGAGCGGGGCGAAACAAGAATGGATGATGCTATTTCGGATGCAGGCATGGAGGACAGGAAGATGGTGGGGTATTTTTGAATGGGCAAATTTGAAAATGTGAAAATGTGCAAATGGAGGGCGAGTACCGATATTCCCGCTTTGCGGGATTGATGAGATGGCGGGTCGGCGCCCGCCATGACAACAAAAAAATGGACATACTTAGGTTTATAACGGCGGGAAGTGTGGATGATGGGAAGAGTACTTTGATAGGCAGGTTGTTGTATGATACCAATAACCTGAAAGCTGATGTGCTGGAATCGGTGTCTGCGAATGCGGCTATTAATTTAGCGCATATAACAGACGGCTTGCGGGCCGAAAGGCAGGAGGGGATAACGATTGATGTTGCCTATAAATATTTTACTACTCCAAACCGGAAATATATTATTACGGATGCGCCGGGGCATTTTCAATATACCAAGAACCTTGTTACGGGGGCATCGAATGTGGATGCAATAATTATATTAATAGATGCCCGCAATGGCATTACAGCCCAGACACGCAGGCATTCTTTAGTGGCTTCTTTTCTAAGAATAAAGCAGGTGGTGGTGGCCATCAATAAAATGGACATGATGGGCTATGATGAAGCAATATTTAAGGTTATTAAAAATGAGTACCTGCAAATAGCCGAAAAGCTGCAATTGCCGGATGTGAATTTTATACCTGTAAGCGCATTGGAAGGAGATAATATAAGTTTCCGCTCGGGGAATATGCCCTGGTATGATGGGGTAACTTTGTTTGAGTATCTTGAAAAATGCGAAGGGAAAGAAAATGCAGTTAATGCCGAAATGAGGTTTTCGGTGCAATATGTAAGAGATAATGCTGTGTATGGAAAAATGATATCGGGTACTTTAAAAAGTGGTGACGTTTTATTGGTAAATCCGCAAGGAGAAAGGCTTGTGGCGGATAAAATACTGCATGGATATGATGAAGTGCTGGAAGCTGTTGCGGGACAAAATATTTGTTTGTTCGTGAACGGCGATGTGAAAAGAGGCGATATTTTAACCCGTGAATTAAACACCCTACAATGTGGGCAGGAAATTGAAGCGGAACTTTGCTGCTTGGACACGCAAAATGCATTGCAGGCAGGCAAAGATTATTTGTTAAGGATAGGAACAGCAGAAACTATATGCAAAGTGAAGGAGATAATTTGCAAAACGGACAATGATACTTTTGAAACGTATAAAAGTGAAGAACCGGTAAGTGTGAATGAATTTGCAAGAGTGAAAATAAAGATGAAGGATAAAATTGCTTTTGATTGCCGCCGAGTCCTGCAAGGGCAGAGACATCGGCCAGGACAGGCAGAGACAGGCAGAGGTATTATTATAGACCCTGAAACGAATAATACATCAGGCGCTTTTATAATTCTGTAAAATGAATTGGGCTAGCTTTCCGGCGGATCGTTCAATAGTCTCAAGGTGGGAGTTTACTGTCAAATCAGGCTTTTGAGGCGCTTCGAAAGGGTCGTTAATGCCGGTAAGGTTATGAATCTTATCAGGATGCGTATCGGGCAGCATCGCTTTTTTGTACAGGCCTTTTGTATCGCGATTCAGCAGTTCGTCTATGCTGCAGTTGATGTGAACAGTTTTTACATTGGGGTATTGCAAACCAATCTCTTTACGGATTTCTTCGTAAGGGTTTATTGCGCAAATAATAGATACAATATTGTATGAGGATAATTTAGCCGCTACAAAAGCAAGCCGCCGGATATTTGTATTTCTGTCTTCTTTGGTAAAGCCCAAATCAGCGCATAATATTTTCCTGTATTCATCACCATCAATTATCTCGACAGGGATATTTTGCTCGTTTAATATGGTTTTGACTCTTGTTGCAAGTGTTGTTTTACCTGCACCTGAAAGGCCACAGAATTGGATAATCATACACTAATATAAGGAAAGATAGATAGAATTACCGAACCATGCAGGGTGCCAACGCCCCGGAACACTGCAATGAAATGGGAGGCTGATAAGCCAAAAAGTGTTTTATTTACCCACCATTGCATCCTCATTCATAAACTCCAGGGCTTTATTCACCATGTTTTTAGAGTCTATGAAAATGGGTGTGCGCTGGTGCAATTCGGTAGGCACAATATCGAGGATATTGCAGCCGCCCAAATAAAAGATAAACTGTATTTCATAACAGTTTCGTTATATCCAAATATAAGAATATTTTTACAGAACGAGTAATTCATGTAGCCCACTTTGGAAAAAGTGGAAAATAATAAAAGGCAGAATCATGGAAAAGACTATGGATGCTTATCCCTCATTAGTAGAACAGATAGGTAAGCTGCTAAGCCAGGGCAGGGAAAAGGCGGCTTATGCGGTGAACACTATTTTGGTGCAAACCTACTGGCAGATAGGGCAGTATATCGTTAATTTTGAACAGGATGGCAGTGCGAAAGCGAGTTACGGGACACAATTAATAGACAGACTTTCTACAGACTTAACAGCGAGGTATGGAAGGGGATTTAGCCGCTCGAATATTATATATATGCGGAGATTGTTCCTGTCTTTCCCAATTGGTGAGACACTGTCTCACCAATTGACGTGGTCGCATTATTTTGAAATATTAAAAGCAGAAAACGAACTGGAGATAGGTTTCTATACAAAACAGGCAGAGAAAGAAAACTGGAGCGTACGGGAGCTAAAGAGGCAGATGAAAAGTATGCTATTTCACCGGTTGGCACTAAGCAAAGATAAAGAAGGAATATTGAAACTGGCGAGCGAGGGCCATGAGGTGCAAAGCGCCGAGGACCTGATAAAAGACCCTTTTGTGCTTGAATTTCTGAACATACCTGAACAAGAGCGGTATTTAGAAACGGAACTGGAACAAAAGCTAATAGATAATTTACAACAGTTTTTATTGGAACTGGGTAAGGGGTTTGCGTTTATAGCACGCCAATACAGGATAAGTATAGCAGGCCGGCACTTTCATGTTGACCTGCTTTTTTATCACCGGATATTAAAATGCTTTGTGCTGATAGACCTGAAAAGAGGTGAAATAGACCATGAAGATGTAGGACAAATGAACTTGTACCTGAATTACTTTAAAAAAGAAGAAGCCAGCGAGGGCGATAACGAGCCGGTAGGAATATTGCTTGGTGCGTATAAAGACCATGTATTAGTGGAATATGCGACAGCAAACATCAGTAACCAGATACTAACGAGCAAGTACCAACTGTACCTGCCTGATAAAACACTGCTTACAAACAAGTTAAACAAATTATTGGAATAAGGCAGATGAGGATGGATAACACGCTTCTTTAGTAAAGCCCAAATCAGCGCATAGTAGTTTCCTGTATTCATCACCATCAATTATCTCGACAGGGATATTTTGTTGGTTTACTATGGTTTTAACTGCTTTAGCAAGAGTGGTTTTACCTGCACCCGAAAGACCGCAGAATTGAATAATCATACACTAATATAAGGAAAGATAGGTAGAATTACCGAACCAAGCAGGGTGCCAACGCCCCGAACATTGCCATGAAATGGGAAGTTGATAACAAAAAAAATCTTAATGCACCATGTCCAGCATTGCAGATAAGGTATTGCTGGTAAGGGGTTTGTTTAAGAATTGCCTTACGGATGTGTGGTAGCGTACGCGGTTAAGGTCGTTTTCGTTGATGGAGGAGGAGAGTACGTAAATAATATAGTCTTCCCTTTTTTCTTTAGGCAGGCGGTCGAAGGATTCTACAAACTCAAAGCCGTTCATCACAGGCATCTGTATATCAACCAGCAATATGGTTTTCAGCCCGTCTGTAGCGAGGGGGGCATTTCTTATATAGTCCAGGGCCTCGCTGGCATGAAGGAATGACTTTATAGTTTCGCTGCGGCCTGTGTTGCGAATGATCTTTTCTGCTATGAAACAATCGAGTTTGCTATCGTCAATAACAATAAAGTGTAGTTTGTTCGGGGTCATTTTTATTTACTTGGTATGATCACTTTAAACGTTGTGCCTTCTTCAGGTTTAGAATCAACAATAATTTCACCATTCAATTTTGTCAATGCATCTTTTACATTATATAAACCAAACCCCGACCCTGTTTCCTCGTTGGTAGCCCTGTAAAACATTTTAAATATCTCGCCAATGTGGCTTTCGTGTATGCCTATTCCGTTGTCTTTAACGGTAATAACACTGCTGCCATTGCCCGTTTCGATATTTAATTCCACAAATTTATCAGAAATATCCTTACGATTATACTTAAATGCATTAGAAAGCAAATTATTCAATATGATCCTCAAATACATTTCATCGCACCTGAACGCCTCTTTTTGCGAAACATTGGTAACAAACCTTATGTTGGCCATCTTCCTTGTAATATCATACATATCGGTAAGATCGGTAACGATACTATTAAAATCAATGTTGACAATATGCAAGTCGCCACGTTTCAGGTTATAATACTCATGCACGCTTCTTATGAAATTGTCCAGTTTCAGCACAGACTTTTCCATCATGCCCAGCATCTCCCTTATTTCATTAATATCATCAATGTTTTTAGAGAGGTCAACCGCACCAAGGATACTTAACAAAGGGCCACGCATATCATGTGTAACGCTGTAGGCAAATTTATCAAGTTCATCGTAGGCCTTTTGCAACTCTTCGTTTTTAACCGAGAGCATTGTATTGGTAACATAAAATTTATTTGCTTCCTCTATAGCGGAAATAATATCTACCTCTTGCCAGGGCTTGCGTATATAACGGAAAATATGACCAACGTTGATGGATTCTATTACAGCCTCAATATCTGCGTACCCGGTAATAAGCACCCTCATGGGGTTGGGGTGCAAAGTGCGCACTTGCTCAAAAAACTGTACCCCGGTTTGGTTGGGCATGCGCTGGTCGCTCAGTATTACCCTTATGTCGGGGTTTTTTTCAAGCACGTCAAAAGCCTGTATAGTGTCAGGAGCAACAAAAACAGTATACTCCATCCGGAAGGATGCTTTAAACCCCACCAGGTTATTGACCTCATCGTCAATGTATAGTATCTTTATCTTATCGCTCTTACTCAATCAAAAACAATTTACAAATATTTATCAAAGTTTTATAGCCAATTATTGATTTTAAGGCTCATAGGCTTCCAAACTTAACCTAAAGAATCAATTCTATAGGTTTTTTTGTTTACACCGCCACAGCCGGCTTCAAGGGTATATCAATTATAAATTCCGTGCCTTCACCTATTACGGAGTTTACATTAATGTGCCCGTTGTGCTTGTTGATGGTATTGTAAGCGATAGAAAGACCTAAGCCCGTACCTTCACCAACATCCTTCGTCGTAAAGAAGGGTTCAAAAAGTTTCTTCTTGGTGGTCTCGTCCATTCCGGTGCCATTATCCGCTATTTTAATGAATACATTATCCTCATTATTGCTTGTAGTAATGGTCACTTTGCCACCTGCTTGCTCAAAAAACCTTTTGTTTATGGCGTAAATAGCATTGGTAATCATGTTTAAGAATACCTGGTTGAGCTTGCCGGGATAACATTCCACCAAAGGTATTTGCCCGTAGTATTTTACTACTTCTATACGGTTATTTAAGAGGTTATTTATTATGACAAGTGTGGAGTCTATGCCTTCGTTTATATCAGCCATTTTCAAGTCGTCCTCGTCAAGGCGGGAGAATATGCGCAGGCCCTTTACAATTTCAGATGTCCTTGATGCCCCCTCATTGATGCCGTTCAGCAAATGGTCGATCTCTGTTTTAAGATAATCGAAGTCAATGTCCATCTTATAGGAGTCTATTTGCTTTTGTTTTTCGGCTGCCGACACATCAGACAAGGATACCTTCTCTATGGTGTCTACAACCTCAAGCAGCATCTCCACATCTCTTTTCAGTGGTTTGATGTTGGATGTGACGAAATTGATAGGATTATTTATTTCGTGTGCAATACCGGCAGTAAGCTGACCAAGAGAAGCCATTTTCTCTGATTCCACCAACTGCGATTCGGCTTCTTTAAGTTCCGTCATAGCCTTACTCAGGTCATCGTTCGAGGCTTTTAGCTCAACGGTGCGTTCTTCAACTTTCGTTTCGAGTATTACATTTTGCTCACTGATGATACGTGCGTTTTCTTCGGCAGCTTGCAATGCAAGGGCCTGTGATTCTTCTTTTTCGCGGGTAAGAATATTTATCCTGTCGGCAAGGGCGATTGACAATAACACAACTTCAACCGCGGAGCCTATCTGGATAAATGAAACGGTAAGCAGGTTGTACGGAAAAATGCCAAAATCTTTCAGCACAAATATCATGATGCTAAGCAAGAAGACCGTCCATGCTACCAGGAAGAAAAATGCAGGCCTGTATTTGTGTTTTATCCTGATGTAGGTAGCAATACCTATCATATATAACGATAGGGGTAGGGCATTGGCATTTATTAAATTATAGCTTAGTAATTTATTACCCCATATACCATTAGCAACAGTAAACAGGTATGCCACAATAAATATCCAGAACCCGTGATGCAGGCGTGGCACAAATTGCTTAGTACGTAAAAACTGCCTTATAAAAGCTATAGAAGTGAAAGCAGTTACCGAGGGAAATAGGAAAACACTGAATTTTTCAAATGCAGGGTATCCCGGCCACAGGTATTTAAAACCAAAACCTGTAATGTTGAGCTGGACAAGTGTTACTGCAACAATGTACAGAATATAGTATAGATAGCTTTTGTCTTTTACGCTGATATAAACAAAGAGGTTATACAGGAACATGACAAGCATGATGCCGAAATACAAACCGCTTAAAAGGTCCTTATTCGAACCATCGTTGGCGATAACAACAGGAACTCCTGCCTTTATGGGTATCAGTTTCTGCGTATTGCCTCTTATCTTCAGGAAATAAGTACCTGTAGTGCCGGGTTCCTGTATAACAGTGAAATCATAATTCTGGCTTGAATTGCCCCGTGCGGCAAAGGGCAGGTCTTTGGTAACTATTTTTTTCGCAAAATGTCCGGCAGTGTCAGAAGCATAATAGAGACTTACATCTTCAAGTAAGGGGTTTTCTACTTCAAGCAGTATTTTTTTATTTTCGGAATTATTATGCAGCCTTAGCTTTATCCAGAACGTAGAATTATTAATACCCAGGTTAGGTATGTTTTCATGACTGTGCTTAAATGACGTGTCTTTAACAATGTCGTTAATATCAAGCTTGCCTGCGGAATCTGCCAGGATATAAACCTTATCGCCGAAATAAGTTTCCTGTGTTTTTTGATTTGATACTATAATAGAATCAAGCGCCGTTTGGCCTATACTTTTTAATGAACAGAAGGAAAGAAAAGCAATAAAAAAAATCAGATAACGGGTGTACCTCATAATTGTTTTTGCAATTTTGGCAGCAAAATATTATACTCTATTTCAGTATCTCCTTTTGGGCCGGCTTCAATAATAGTACCCAGTGGGTTTCTAATGTAATTAAAAATTTCTTCCCGCACGCTATTATCTGCATAGCCCAGTGTTTCGGGGTCTTTTATCAAAAGGGCAGTCGCTATCAGGTCAAGTTTGGGATAATTGAAAGTTCCATGGTCGCCTATAGAAGTTTCAATTTCAAAACCGGCCTTTTGGCACATCTCTACGGTATACGGGGCACACAACACAAAAAGACTGTCCATACTTATCATATTCGCAATTGCAACTCCCAGTTTTGTCAGGAACCAGCTAACGCCTCTCCCCGCAATTAGCTTTGCATTCCACAGCCCGCATAGCTCCCCGGTTATTTGATTGTCCGAATACCGGGCCACAAGGTCATAAATTCTCTTATCAACAATTGATACAGCCTCTTCAATAGGCAAGGGGAATTTTTTATTCACTAAGTGTATTCGCTCTCCTCCTACTACTTCCGATCCATCAATTGTTTCAACCAGTACAACATATACATCAGGGTTATAAAACCAATCGTTTTTCGACGATGTTACCTTTGTGACACCATAATCCCGCAAAACATTAGCATGCCCTTCCGCGAAGCGCTTGCATGACTCAAGATCATCAGTGGCCTTAAATGCCCGTATTTTTAACATTTACTCCCTGTAAAATATATCTTTTTTAGGTTTTCTCAATGATTTTGTCCCGATATCATCAGCAATTGACAATTTCATGAGAAATACCTCTGAATACGCTCCTTGGTTTTCTATATGTAATGGAAAAATATTTACAAATTCTTCCCTCAATCCTTTCAATTCTTTGATAACACTTTCTTCCATTTCAATGCCTTTGCCGTGTATCATCCTGTTAAAAAAGAAAACAGGCGATAGCATAGGGTGGACTGAAATGCCATGTAAATTAGCAAATATCCATACTCTTTCAATAGCCCTTCCGGCATTTATTAAAGAACTATGGTCAAATTCAGGTATCGAAAACAGTAACATAGCTGACGCCGATTTGATGGTTTTTACAGATGAACGTTTGAAAGCGTCCCCTTTATTCCACTTAGCTAGTAATTCAACAGCATTCCAGTCCTGTGCTACCTGGAACCCCGCTATATCACTTTTGCTCAATTCCACGCTGGCTAGCTCAATTCCATCCCTGTGTTCTTCTGCATGTTCCTTTGTCCACCGCACTTCATTAAAAAACTCTTCATGGCCCTGCTCATTTAGCAATCTTATCCTGTCGCAAGAGGCTATGATCCCGCCTAGTTTAGTAAGGTTTTCTTCATCATCAAGTTGGGCAAGATGTATATTGCCAAGTGGCTGAATTACATTTTGTAAAGTGTCGTAAAAAGCAGCTGGCAATGGCTTGCGGGGACCAAGTTTTCGGTTAGTAGTTCTTTTAAAGATATTATCGGCAAGCTTCAAACTAAGCAAATCTTCATTCATCAAGTCTGTAGCAAAATGGACAACAGCAATTAGTTTAGGTTCATCTTTTATAGGCAGAACTGTACACTTATCTTCTAATTTTAATTTCAGCGCTTCGAGGTGAACATTCTCAAGAGCCGCACCTAAAGCCATGTGGGATCCCATTTCATAATAATCGCCCCATGACCATGACCTGTATTTATCATGGAAAAGGAATAAGATGCCATTACTATAATACCATTTCCAGGGTTGATTATTACCTGCAGATGGCGCAGCGATAGCGGCGTCTATTATTTTATCAAGTTGTTCTTCAGCCGGTTTATACTCGGGGGCCTTTGCAAAAGAGAAATATTTTGCAACTATTTTCTGCATTTCTTCCTGCTCAAGTGGTTTGTATGGATTAGCGCCGAAATGAGCTTTCCCGTTTTTATGTATTACCTTATCTTCAACCAGTTCATCCAAGTCTATATAATACCTGCCCGAATCATGATACTGATCCAACAATATCCTGCGGCATACATCGGTTGTTAAAGCTCCACCAAGGGTAACTGAAGATGCAAGTTGTGGCCAGGTATTGATGGATTGCTCCACTTCCATCATAGAAGCCTTAAGCCTCGTTGAAATAGTATCAATTCCCACCATTTTAAGAATGTAGGGGATTTTCTCTTCGTTGCTGAGGTCTTTAATATTTTCAGGGTCAAGGCCATCTGCAAGCCCATGTAAAACAGGCCGGTCAGGTTGCAGGTCAAAGCGTTCCACATCCAGCATGCCCCTGTCATTAGTATCCATTACCACTGGTATTTTGAGGGAGCGGGCTTTGTAACGGCTTTGTATCTTTATATCCAGTCCATCACATACTTCCACCAAAAGATCAAGTTTGCCATCTCCCTCAAAAAAATCGTCCATATTGCCGGTAGTGAGCCCATCACTGAATATTTTCACTTTTATAAACGGGTCTATTTCAGCAATTTCCCTTGCAGCAATTATGGTTTTCTTTACGCCCAGGTTATGCAAGCCTGTGCGTATCCTGTTCAGGTTACTTAACTCAGCGGTATCGAAATCAGCTAATCTCAATTCCCCGCAAGTGCGTTCCATGGCCAAAGTCAAAGCAATTGACTGCCCGACAGATAAGCCTATGACACCGATCTTTTTTGTTCTTAAAAGTTGTTGTTCTTCCCGCGTTATCTTGTAGCGGTTCCTGTTTGTCCTGATCTCAATGAACTCTTCTTCATCCAGGGTATGAATAAATTTCTGGCTCCAGGGATAATATACCCAAACACCATAATCATCAAAGTCTTGACCATTAAGGTGTTCCTTGATTAAAGCGGGGTAGTCTTCCTGTTTTATTTTTATTGAAGGGTTCAGGCTTTTTATTAACTCTCTTAATTGTCCGTCTATTTCATCATAAATATAAAGTGAGTTATGCTTATCGAGAAGATTTTCTATTTTTTTTCTATGCTCGTTAACTTTGGTATTAAAAATTTGAGGAGTGTATATATCACTCGACAAAATGCTTTGTGAAGCGGTATATCTCTTTATAATATCCATTTATATTGAATTTAAGAACTTTCAAAACAGCTTTCATAATATATTTAGTGGTAAGTGCTTGGATTAATTGCTTTAATCATTATATTTATAGTATAATAGTACAAACAAATCTCTTAACTTGCATATATTTCGAGACCAAATTTAGTATTATTTATTTCGGATGTAATGAAAATTAAGATGGAAAAATGACAAATGAAAAAATAAATATACTTTACGTTGATGATGAAAATAATAACCTTATCTCTTTTAAGGCTGTTTTTAGGATCAAATACCAGGTGTTTACGGCTATCGGGGGGGAAGAAGCGAAGAAAGTTCTGGATAATAACAAAATAAATATAATAATTACGGATCAAAGGATGCCAGGTATGACGGGGGTAGAATTCCTGGAATCCATTATTGAAAAACATCCCGAACCTATAAGAGTTTTGCTAACGGGATACGCAGATATGAATGCCGTTATTGATGCAGTTAATAAAGGTAAAATTTTTCATTATCTCACAAAGCCCTGGAACGAAGAAGAACTTGACATGACCATACAAAGGGCTTACGACGTTTATAAAAAGCGAATAGAAGAAAAAGAGATGACAGAAAAGCTTAGTGTTTCGAACGACCAGCTTGAATTCCTGTTACGCCAAAAGTTACTTTCCTGATTTTCATTTACTGTTCCATCTAAATAGTTTACAAGAAGCGTAAACTCCATACCAAAGCATGATTCAAATTAGCGTTGTTATCATCACTTTTAATGAAGAGAGGAATATAGAACGCTGCCTGCAATCTGTAAAAGATATTGCCGATGAAATTGTAGTGGTTGATAGTTTATCACAGGACAAGACTGTCAGCATCGCAGAAAAGTATGGAGCAAAAGTAATTTCACAGGCTTTCCTTGGACATGTTGAACAGAAGAATTTTGCAGCTTCGCAAGCTGCAAACGATTGGGTACTGTCGCTCGACGCAGATGAAGCACTAAGCCCGGAGCTTGAAAAAAGCATCCGGGAAATAAAACAATCCAATTTTACAGGTGCCACTGACGCATACCTGATGAGCAGGCTTACCAATTATTGTGGCAAATGGATAAAACATAGTGGCTGGTATCCGGATAGAAAAATACGCCTTTTCAACAGGACAAAAGGTTGCTGGAAAGGAGAGAACCCTCATGACCGCTGGGAGCTATATGACAATACTAAAAACATAAAAAGAATAAAAGGAGATATCCTTCATTATAGCTTTTATACCATGTCAGATCATTTGAAAAAAATTGAAAAATATTCGGATATAGCTGCACGGGCAAGAGTAGAAAAAAATAAAAATTACAGCCTGCTGAAAATAATTGTTGTGCCTGGCTGGGTGTTTTTTATTAATTATATAATACGGCTGGGATTTTTGGATGGGTATTATGGGTTAATTGTTTGCAAGCTGCAGGCTTACGATACCTGGATAAAGTATAATTTAGTGCGTCAATACGCTGCAATGAAAAAAGAAGGCAAAGCTTTTTAAGATTTATCTATTTTATATCATGAAAATTTTAGGTCTTGTAGGCGGCATATCGTGGGTATCTACAATTGATTATTACCGGTATATTAATGAAGCTGTGAATAAGCAATTAGGAGGCCTTAATTACGCTGAGTGCATTATTTATTCTCTCAATTATGCGGAAGTAAAAAAGAACGCAGATGCTAAAAACAATGAGGCCGTATTGAGCATGGTAACTAATGCGTGTATGCATTTAAAACAGAGTGGCGCGGGCGCAATCGTTCTATGTGCCAACACAATGCACATGTTTGCCGAAGATATTGAAAGGCAAACCGGCATGCCCCTTATACATATTGCTGCAGCCACTGCCAACGAGATAAACAAACAGGGCCTGCGAAAAGTTGGTTTGCTGGGCACTATACCAACGATGGAAATGGATTTCTACAAAAAGAAATTAGCAGATAAAGGCATAGAAGCCATAGTACCCGAAGAGGAAGACCGCACATTTATTCATGCATCTATATTCGGTGAATTGGGCAAGGGCATTATTAATGAAGAAACTAAAAAGAGATACCTAGTTATAATGGACAAACTTGTTGAAGAAGGCGCTGAAGGGATTATTTTAGGCTGTACTGAGATACCATTGTTGATCAAACAAGCTGATGTGAAGATGCCTGTTTTTGATACCACCCGCATACATGCAGAAGCCGCTTCGGCGTTTGCATTAAGTCTTTAAGTGAAACTACCAATGACAGTAACTATATCAGAAAGCATTTTTATAAACCGGCCACCATATCTAGTATGGGATTTTACGCAAGACTATAATAAGCGTTCACTTTGGGACAAAACAATAAGGGAAGCAAAAGTTATTGAAACTAAGCCAAGGAGAATAAGTATTGTTGGAAGTTGGGGCCTGAAGGCAGAACTGGTATATAAACTCGACGACAGGCCCAATAAAACTTCACTTGTAATGACCAATGTAAGCTCTGTTATGATAAGCGGTGGAGGAGGTTCATGGAAGTATATTCCGGAAGATTCAGGTACATTATGGACCCAGACAAACACCTTGATTTTCAAAGATTCGTTCTTACTGCGTTTGTTAAGACCCTTGATAACAATGAGCCTTAAAAAGAACACAAGAAGAGGAATGAAGACTGCAAAAACAATGTTGGGGAAACTGCCCTAATATTCCAGCATCTTATTTACAGTGGCCCAATTGCGGGTGGTGGCCTGAACCTTCAGTTTTTTTTCAAAGAAATTATTTGAAAATGTGGAATTGCCGTAGCCGCCTTTTTTCACCAACAGGTATATTTCTGTATTTATAACCTTGAATTGCTCGTTCTCATTTTGCAGAGGAAGGATCAGCTCAACTTTTTCTTTGTCGGGTTTTGCTGATAGAAAGCTTACATGCAGGTTCATATCTTCGGGGTGATCTTTAAAAGGGTTCTTTTTAACAATGCCAGCAATATCCGGGATCGTTTTTATGAATACTTTTACTTCGTAAGAGAGGGATTTGAATAGTTTTGCTTCTATCTTTTTTGCAAGAAGAGATGTGTCTTCCTCGGCACAGTCGAAAATAACATTGCCGCTTTGTATATAGGTACTTATGTTTTTAAAACCGGGCATCACAAATATTTTCTTTAATTCTTCCATCTTCAGCACCCGCCCGCCGACATTCATGGCACGTAAAAAAGCTATATAGCGTATCATAATTTTATTTTTCGGTATGCGTAATTAGTCAATTATTTCGCAAAATAGTGGATTCCCATATAATAATGATGGCTAGTCGACAGTAGCCTGGAGAACAAGTGTTATATTATTTCCCTACATTGCAAGTGCTTTCTCGCATATACATGGATAATAAGATAAACCGGTCAAATTCTTTTTATTGGGTAGTCTTTGCGCTTAGTTTGTTTTTCTCACTACCATTCAACGGTACCGCAGAAGCACAAAACAAGGATAGCCTTCTTTTTGTCCTCAAATCTCATTTGCAAAATGATACTACTAAAGTTCAATTGCTATCGGACATAGCCTCGGGCTATCGTGATACCAACCTGGATTCGATGATGTTGTTTGCAAACCAGGGTTTGCAATTGGCATATAAGTTAAATTATTTAAGAGGAGAGGCATCTTGTCTGCAATTTCTTGGAATAGGCGATTTAAGAAGAAACAAGTTTGATACCGCATTAAAATATTACCTGGAGGCCTTACATATTTACGAGGGTACAAATAGTAAGAAGTCGCAGTGCAGGGTTTTGCTTTCTGTTGCTGATATATATGACCGCATTGGCAACAGGGCTTTGGCCATTGAATGTTATGACAAGTGCATAAATATCTGCAGAACTATTAATAATCTCAAAACAGAAGGGCTGGCATTGGTAGATGTTGGCGGGATATATGCAGACCAGAGTAATTTTCCGGAGGCTATCACTTATTATATTAATGCATTGAAGGCTTTTGAAAAACTTAAAAGCAATGAAGATATATCAATGACTATGGTGAATATAGCCACAGTGTATTCCGGGATGGGCAATTATAAAAAAGCAAAAGAATATATTGACCAGGGCCTTGCTATAAATGGTGTAAGCGACAAAGAGGTTTTATTCTCTAACTATGTTAATTCCGGAGTGGCATATTGCCAGATGCAGGATTATACCGACGCTTTCAAGGCATATAATAAAGCAATTGCGATAGCAGACGCTATTGGCGATATAAGATGGAAAAACCTTTGCCTGGGCAATATTGCCGACGCTTATTATAAAACAGGTAATGATGATTCTGCTCTTGCTATTTACACCAGGTTGTTGAAAGAGGATGACCAGGCGGATACTATTATCATAGAAACAGGTAAACAGACCATTGGTGCGATACTAGTGAAACGAGGGAAAGTTCAGGAGGGTATCACGCTTTTGCAGGAGGCTTTGAACATGGCGCAAATAAAACAACTGAAACAAAGCATTTTTGAAACAGCCAGGGATTTATCTGATGCATATGAAAGGCTGCATGATTACCAGCATGCATTGTTATATCATAAGTTATATTATAATTATTATGATTCACTGTACAACGAAAAAACCAATAAACGGATATTACAAACACAATTTGATTATGAACTTGGAAAAAAGGAAAGCCAGATAACCTTACTTAATAAGGACAAAGAGATCCAGCAAAGTAAAAGCGAAAGGCAGAAATTGATAATGCTTGCATTGGTGGGCGGCTTGGTCTTGCTTATTATCATAAGTGTATTACTGTATCGCAATAGCCTGCATGAGAAGCGGAGCAGGAAAAAAATATTGAGACAAAAAGAAGAGATACAAAAGCAGGCCCAAAAGCTTGAAGAGCTCAACCGCTTTAAGGATAAAACATTTTCAGTGCTTTCCCATGACCTGAGAGGGCCTCTTGGCTCAGTTACGTCGACAGTGCAGATGCTTGACCAGGATATACTTAGCCCGGAAGAATTTTCTGAACTAAAACCGGAAGTGAACAGGCAGCTCAAATCGCTGAATACGCTGCTTGACAACTTATTGCAATGGGCACGACATTATATACAGGGCCATACACATGCCAATCCGGCGCAAGTGAACCTGCTGCTGGCAGCAAGGGACACAATTGAATTATTGAATGATATAGCAGAAACCAAAGGAATAGGTATCAATAACAACATACCTGACAACATTGAGGTTCTTTGCGACCCGGAGCAATTGCAGATAATTATCAGGAATATAGTAATGAATGCCGTTAAGTTCACCCCCAACAATGGCTGTATAACTCTTAATGCCATCGCGGTGGAAGATTCTGTAAACCTTAGCATTTCCGATACAGGTGTAGGCATGTTGCCGGAGCAGATAAACAAGCTTTTTACGTCGACCGCTGAAACTACCACTTACGGCACTGATGGGGAAAAGGGCATAGGCCTGGGATTATTGCTGTGTTACGAATTTGTGAAAGCTAATAATGGTTCTATTACTGTGACGAGCGAAAAAGGCAAAGGAACCACGTTTAATGTGCAACTACCATTAGGAGCTTAGTTTTGCAATCCGGAAAAAAGATATTGTGTCTTTTTTTAAAAAGTCTTTTCTGTTTTATTATTACTATAAGCTTATCTTGCGCCCTTTATGAAAAAAAAGGTATACGTAAGCGAATCGAACATTAAGGATGCAGGAAGAGGTGTGTTTGCATCGGTTGATATAAGAAAGGGTGAAGTGATAGAGATATGCCCGATATTGATATTTTCTGACAAGGATAATACGAATGTATTGAAGACCAAGTTGCAATCTTATGTATATGAGTACGGCAAAAACGGTTCGATGTTCGCGTTAGGATTTGGTTCTTTGTACAATCATCAGAACCAAGCAAACGCCAAGTATGAACTAATGGAACACCAGGGTTTACCTGAACAAAATAATGAATTATATATTACTGCATTGAAAGCAATATCTAAAAATGAAGAGATATTGATCAACTATGGTAATAACTTCTACAATAATTAACTTGCCTACCTGAGTGTTTTGCAGGCTTTCTTTAGTTTCTTCCCGTCAATGAGGGAGTTCAATTTCATTTCGGGGTTTTTGAATAAGCTTGCCGGGCCACAGTCGCATAAAGAGCTTAAAGGGTCTTTATCAATGATCATTTTATAGAGTTCATCTGTGGGCGGCGGTAATTGCAACGCAGCATACTCCTTATATGTCATTTTAAGGAAAGCTACATTTTTACCGATTCCCCTTTTATCAAGCAAGTAGCCTTTATGCAACAATACGGGCATTGCGTATCCTTGTGAAGTACGAAGATCGCCCGGATCAGGCAAGGATACTATACGCTTCTTATCATCCGACAGCGCAACGGGCACCAAAGCCCGGTAATCTCTACGTGTTTTATATAGCAGGAGATGCGGCCCTTCGTTGCCGACAGCTGTTTGGGCTGAAATGGTATTTACAAAGCAAATAGTATAGCAAAGAAAAAATGCGGTAATTAGATACCTCATTTCGTAATGACTATTTGGGAACTAAGGCGCCCTTTGGCTGTAGCCAGTTGTATGTTATATACACCAGGTACAAGGTTTCGAACCGGCAAAGTGATAAACTGTTTGTTAAGCGGGTAGTTTACAATTACTTCACGTCCCAGCATATCGGTAACATGAATCTCTGTTATTGTTTGTGTGCCCGATGCAATGTTTATTTCATCTTTTGCAGGGTTAGGATAAATATTTATGTTGTCATTAGGCCTCACTTGTTCGATACCCGTATTAACAATGGTAACTGGGGTATCAGGGATAATATTTATTAAAACAGCTTGCTGATCATTAAACGTATCATTTCCGGGAGTAAGGGAATTGATTATGAAATACCCATTGCAAGAACCACCCCAGCCCCAATTAAAATGAAAATGATCGTATTGGAAATAACCATCATTAACAAAACAATGGCCCCCCTGTGGGCCAGAGCCTTCGTAAATAATGGGCCGGCCGGCCAATAGCTCATTTTGCAATAAGCTAACCCATTGGGAGTCTGTCTTACTATACCGCTCAACAGCAGCCATCGTATGTTTGTAGCGGAAATAATCTTGTAATGCAGTTTGTGCGCAGACAGAATTTTCATTGACAGTGACATAAGAGCCGCTTTCAGTAACTCCATAACCCATATCAACACTTACACCTGCATCATACATCAGTTTTGCGATATAATTGTTAGCATGTGTAGGGTTGATCACCATAGAATCCCAGCTGTAAACGCTATTGTTATAATTCACTTGCAGCATTCCGTAATTGGAATTGTAAGAATTGGAACCAACTGCGGTATCAGGCCATTTCCAAAATCTCATTACCTGGGCCATTGCAGTGGCTACGCAGCCAGTAAGCACATTCGTCTGATATGAGTAATCATAAGGACACATTGCATTGTAAATCCCGTCCTGGTTCCACATGGTTGTAACCATAGGCAGCACGGAATTATTAGTGGTCTTGGCTGCCATGCCGTTTGAAGCGGGCTGAAGCAGGGTATTCCATTTTTCTGATATTTCAGCAGTAGCGTTTGTGCCATTGCCTATACCTCTTGCTATGGAGTTCTGATAGCCTTTAAGCCAAAAGCTGAGATCCGGTGGGATATTGTTTGTATTAAAAGCAGATTCGGTTGAAAAGCCAAGAATAGGTGTGATGATATCATCAGCCGATACAATAATGAAGCCAGCAGAAGAAACGACATTGAAGACGTAGAAATCAGCAATTTGTGCCCCATTTATATTGTTGCTTGCTGTATATGCCAAAGACAGGTCGTCTGAACTGAGTATTTTACCGACATTTTTATAATAATTGTATGCAACAGACTGTGCGGTACTTTGGCTTAAGGGCTTGGAATAGGATATGCTGCTAATAGCCAGCAAACAAAATGTTATGATTTTTCGCATTTATTAAAGTGTAAGATACAAATATATTAAAAATCCGGCATTTTGGTAATCCGGCTTGTAAAATAAATGTAAAAAGAAATGCTTATCACTTTTGTCGGGAGGCATTTGCCCTAAAAAAACAATCCCAAGGTATTTTAGGGAATTTAGGTATCACCAATCCCTTTTTAATAACATCATGCGGCAAACTATATAATATACGATGACCCAGGCTATACTTGCTATAACATAAGCTGTAATTGGTGGCGCTTCGGTTTGCTTAAGAAGTGCCCTGGCCATCTCAAAAAGCGGAAAAGGCAGTAATTCGCTGCTAGACTGCATGGGCAGATAATTACCTACATTCAGATGGTCGCCGGCGTAATTTAATATACCTTTTAGGATGTTTTTAATGACAAATACGTAGAGTAAAAACATGCCTATTGATAAACCGCTCCGTTTTATCAGGAGGGCGGCAAACAAAGCAAAGCCTAAATAGTTGATGGAAAGCAGGAAAAAATAAAAAACCTTCTCTGTGCCTTCAAACAAAGAACTGAAAGAACCTGAATTGACATAACCGAAAATTGCCCCAACTATAAACAGATACAGCGTAGCTATAAGGCTCAATAAAACAACCAGGTAAACCTTGGCATGAAAGAACTGCAGGCGGCTCCAGCCGTCTATCACATTTTGCCGGTGTGTACGAAAAGTAAACTCGTTGCTGGTGATAATAATGACCAGTATTGAAAGCAATATAATAAACAGGCTCCCCCAGAAACCCACATTACTCCACACCGCGGGGAAAGAGTAAGACGGATTAAATATATTAACGCCTTTAGAGCCCATATTGATCATGCCTTTGATAATGCAGTAATTCCACAAGGGCAGCATGACAACAAAGAAAGATATCAGTATCCAAAAGGTTTTGTACCGTTTCAGTTTCAGCCACTCTATAGTAAGTAATGAGCTCATATTATTATCAGTTAGTCAGTTCCATAAAACGGGTTTCGAGGCTTTTCTTTTTCAGGACGAGATGTGATAATACGATCCCTTTGTCCATACAATAGCGGTTAATATCGGCTGCTTTCATGTCGGCAACGCATTTGAGCAACAGCAGGTCGTTTACGTGCTGCACGCTATTGATGCCGGTCATAGATTGCAACACGTTTTGAAGCACAGCCATATCGGCCGCTTTTACTTCCAGCACATCGTCACTGCGGAGCACAGTATCAACAGGACCATGCACCAGCAGTTCTCCCTTCTTTAATATTGCAACGTGTGTGCAAACTTTTTCTACCTCGTCCAGCAGGTGGCTGGCCATGATGACGGTAATGCCCTCGCTGTTAAGCAGGCGTATCAACTCCCGCATTTCTGCAATGCCGGCGGGGTCGAGACCATTGGTAGGTTCATCAAATACCAACACTTTTGGGCCGCCAAGCAATGCCGCAGCTATGGCCAGGCGTTGTTTCATGCCCAGCGAATAGGTTTGGAACTTAGAGTCCTTCCTTTGCAGCAGGCCTGTTTTTTCCAGCACAGCTATCCTGTCGTTATATCCTCTTTGCTTGATGGAAGCTGAAATGCCAAGATTGTCGAAGGCCGACATATAATGGTAGAAATTGGGTGTTTCCAATAAAGAACCGATCTGCCTGCGCGCATGCACGGCATCCATGCCGCCAAACCAATTATAATGGCCGCCAAGAGGCACTATGATATCGAGAATGATGCCGAGTAAAGTAGTTTTGCCGCTGCCATTAGGGCCAAGGATGCCAAACACGGAGCCTGCCGGCACATCAAAAGAAACATTTTTGAGGGCCTGCACCTGGCTATAGTTTTTCGATATGTTCTGGACACTGAGAACGGACTCCATAAAATAATTTGTATAAATGTAAAACAGTAGCGGTCGAAAAACAAGGGCAGGGAAGGGTGAATCTGAAAACCAGTCAGGAAAGATATCCACATTCAAATTTCCGGTTTTTTCCGCTTTCTTCCGGTGGCAAAAATTTTAAATCCTTTACAGTAAAGGGTTCCGGTATATTTTTCTGCTTTTCTGAAAAAATCATTTCCGGCAAAATGTGGATAGAGATTTTATCGCAAAGCCGCAAAAAAACGGCTTCATTTATTAATATTTCAAAGAGCTTTTGTAACCTTTTTTCTGCCAAAATAACAATGGTAGAAAACGTATTTATTATGCACAAATTTTGTGCCAGTGACGGGGAATGTGGATATGTTTCCATTTTGGCAGACAGAAATTTACTTGCGATGGGGCTCAATAAATATCTGTTTGATCTTCGGGTATTTCAGCTGCACCGTTTTAATGATCCTTTCAATTGCCTCGGTTATTTGTTGGGTGTTCAGATCGTCTTTAAAAACCGTGACGAGTTGCAGAATTACTTCGTCCGGCGCCAGGTAAGTAGAAAAGTGTTCTTTTACTTTTATGACGGTCTCATCAGTTTCTACAATGTCCATTATCCGGCGTAGTGTTCTTTTATTCGGAGCTTCGCCTAATAGCAGGCTCCGGCTTTCGCGCACTAATAGTAGGGATATGCAGATGAGTATGGCTCCGATAATGATGGAAGCGATGGCATCGTAACCGGGGTCCTTGAACAAATGGGTAAAAAAGATACCCAGAAATGCAACGAAAAGGCCGGCGAGGTCGCCCAGGTCGCCGAGCAGCACAATAAATATAGCAGGGTCTTTACTTTGCAATATGGCCTTCCAGAATGTTATGTCGCCTCTCTGTTTGTTGAAAACTTTTAATGAAGCAGATGCTGAAATTATAGTGAATACGGCACCGATGGCAAGGACAAGGTAATTCCAACCAAGATGGGACAGTGCTGTATGTTTTCGGAACTGGCCTATGCCTTCATAAAACGAAATGCAGCCACCCATGCTGAACATGGTAAGCGAAACGATAAATGACCAGAAATATAGTTCCCTGCCATAGCCAAAGGGGCGTTTGTCATCGGCTTTCTGTTTGCTTTTTCTTATGCCCCAAAGCAGCAGAAGCTGGCTTATGCAATCTATCACAGAGTGGACGCCTTCTGATGCCATTGCCGAACTGCGGGTAATGGCTGCCACAAGAAATTTTGTAACAGCGATCAGCAAGTCCGACACCAAAGCAATATAGACGACCGTCTTAGACCTCATTGTTTAAAGCTAATTCTATTATGGTTCGTTTGTCTCATGGCAGTACAAATATAAATAGTGTGCCTAAAATGGGGACATCTAAACTAATACGGGACTAATAGTGAAAACCGAAAAGTGAAACAGCGCTAACTAAATTTAAAAGGGAAAAAGAGTTTTTTTGTACAAAATAAAATTCGTCCTATTTTTGCTGCCGATTTTTAACGTGAGAGAGACAATGAAGGTACTTACATTTGCAGAGGCAAAGATGCTTAGCGAGCAATATCAACACCTGGTAGGCAGCGTAGTTCTAAATGAGGACAAGGAATTTGAAGTGATAGATCATATCCTGGTATGTCCGTATAATCAAATAAACCGTAATTTATTTTTTCAGTTATTCCAGGAGCTAAAATGTCCTGAAAAAGCTTTGGCATTTTACAAATTGCCGGAATATGAGGCCTTTGTGATTCTGAGAGAATTAGTACCATTGGGAACACCTTACCAAAAGTATGTTAACCTGAGGGAGTTCTTAAACTTCGTGGATAAGAATGAAGCTATCATCACCTATTCGGGAACACAAAAAGAAAAATAATTAGTATCGTCATTCGTCTTTTTTCTTCGACCTGCCGAGAAATTTCCCTCCCCGCAGCAAAACAAAAATAACTATCAGGGTAAGTCCGGGATATACCAGCGTATGTAATAGGTCCTGTTGCGACATATCTATTGTTTTTTTAGTCTGGCAATAATAATAAAAAAAAAGGTCGATAACAGTATGGGATGGTTTTTTTTGCCTAACAATATTTCATCCCGCAGCAAATGAGGTATCGGTCAACTAAGAGTTCGCCTCTTTTACCTTTTCAACAAAATACATATCAATCAGACCTTTATTCTTTGCTTCTATCTTGCCCCTTTGGGTGCAAACATATTTGTCCTTAACGAGTTGGTAAGTAGTCTCTGATATATTTATCCTGCCTGATTCGCTGTGTTGCTCCATACGGGCTGCTGTGTTTACAGTATCGCCCCAGATATCATAAGCGAATTTTTTCACACCCACTATTCCTGCAACCACACTGCCGCTATGTATGCCGATGCGCATCTCAAAAGTGCCGGCGCCCAATTGCTGTTTCCTTTGCTTCATAAAGTCGCGGATATCAATACTTGCGGCAACTATTTCCAAAGCATGCTTGGGGTTTGAAACAGGCAGGCCAGACACTGCGAGATAGGCATCGCCCACTGTCTTTATTTTTTCTATATTATATCTGCCCAATATGTCATCAAATGCCTTGAAACAGGCATGCAGTTCGCCCACCAATTGCTTAGGTGTCATTCTTTCCCCTGCGTCAGTAAAATTTACAAAATCTGTGAATAATACAGTCACATCTTCAAATTGTTTTGCGTCAGCTACGCCTTTATTTTTTAGTTCTTCCGCAACTTCTGCCGGAAGGATATTGAGCAACAACTCATCACTTCTTTTTTTCTCTTTTGTAGCACGGTTACGTTGTTTGTAAACGATCACTGAAAATAACATTAGGACGCCAAGGCCTGCGAATGAAGTATTTCTTATTAATGTCTGTTTTTTTATATTTTCTACAGCAAGAGCGTTCTTTTTTTCCTGTTCTGCCTTTACAGCCTGTTCTTTTTTATCGAAATCATACTGCATTTGAG